>Ga0209830_10000861_pt1 | contig 28965 bp, 19 predicted proteins | sample ArcticOcean_MG_C_12_FD_187439 | JGI IMG/M metagenome (GOLD analysis project Ga0209830, IMG submission 187439) | Marine microbial communities from western Arctic Ocean - ArcticOcean_MG_CB8_130 (SPAdes) (version 2) | ecosystem: Environmental > Aquatic > Marine > Oceanic | place: Arctic Ocean...
TTTTAGCGTTCAATTCAGCGGACCAACTTTCACCTTGATCATTTGCCCAGTTTTCTAAATGATTCAACAAATCGTCTACGCTAGAGCTACTTTCATTTCCTTCTGGGGGCGGCGGTTGACGAAGACGATCATTACGATTGCCCGTACTGTCGTTATTATTTCCTAACCATCCCTAAATTGATTGATCCGCCTCCTTTACACTTAAAACTGGGTTTCCGTTTTTATCTACTTGTCCCTTAAGTTTTCCGAGAATTGTAAGCACGCGAACTCGAATCGATTCGATTTTTTCGCTTCTTCTAATTTTTTCTTTCTCCTCCTCGTCATTGACGCTATTTCAAATCAGCGCTATCATTTGCTATTACTGTTTGAATTTCGTTTCTTTTTCCGCATCTTTGAAACGTGAGTGTTCTCATCATTTTCTTTCCCATCTTCGGCTTCGTCGTCATCTTCGGCACTCACGATTTGGATATCAATATTCTTAATGCAATCCCCAGTGTTGCAAGGAACGCGCTTAAACCAACCTCTGTTCCCTTCGTACATTCCGAAGATTTCTCCACCAATCTCAGGAAATGAGCAGCCTAAGTGTCTCTCAATCTGCGGTGGAATCAAGTCGAATCGTTCAATCTTCTCGCCAATACACTTCGTCTCTGGTTTTGAGTTATTCTCAGCGGAAACAATACAATTCGTATGTTTATTCCAGAAACCCAAGCAATCACGATCGCACTTCTGCTCGTTGCAAGCTTTCTCGACAACTTCTCCGTCCTTCGCATCGCATTGTTCTCCACTTCCTTTCGCTTGTCTAAAAATTGAAAATGTCTTTTTCATAGTACCGCCGTCGCAGTCGCGCGTACATTTTGAAAATGCGCTCCATTCGCCAATACATCTGACGGGACATGTGCTAAGAAGATTCGGACATTTTTGTTTCTCTTCGTAACCAGCTTCGTGTGGACACTTTGCGAATGAATTCGTGTCCTGCCCATCAGGTATAACGTATTTTCTCGTTCGAAAAATATCTTGCGTGTAAGTGCCTTCAGATGAACAGATTGGACATTCAATGTCCCAATCAGAGAAAGCACCGTTGCATAAGTTTTCGCAATCTCCCAAATTGCATTTACGCTTTTGTTTCGATCCATCTTCTTCTGGACATTTCCCTCCAAATACGGCCAATCCAGTTCTCTTGTACTTTCTCGTTTGGATTCCATCGCCGCAAGGTGCTGAACAAGCAGACCATGGCTCCCATTTGCCGCAATCTTTTGGTTTTGGGCAACCCTGCGTATTGCACGCTACAACCTCTCTCACGTCTTCGTTCGGACACTCTTTTCCTTCTTTTGTTACGAAGAAAGCTCTAGTTGTTTTCCCGCCGCCACATTTTGTACTACATGGTTCGGTTATTTTCCATCGCCCTTCACAAAAGTCTGGTAAAATGCACTCTTCTTCGTTACACTTTTCTTGTTCGCGATATTTATCAGGGTATGGACACGGTTTACCAAACATACCAGCTTTTTGCGTTTGCGAATAAACACGATTTCTCATTCCACCGCCGCATTCTTTCGTGCACTTTGTCCACGCACCGAAATCCCCCTCGCAATTTCTATTCTGGCAAAAAGGCGTGCCAGTTTTTGTTCCAAAACACTTCTCTGAAGCTACGTAACCATTCGCATAAGTGCATCTTGAACCGGTGCCAACTTGAGGTTGCATTATGATAAACTGTCGTCTTCTAAATCCAACGCCACACTCTTCATCGCAAACTGTCCAATCATCAAATTTACCTATACAATTTTGCGGACATTCAACGCCGAAGTTACATTTTACACCAGAAATCGTTGGCGGTTTCGGAATTACGCAATCTTCATCCATTTCGTCATCTTTTTCAAAACGCGGGAACTTCAATCCTCCATCGTTGCCGCATTGTACCGAACATTCGCTGAATTCCAATGTACTCCAAACCCCTTTACACGTTGCATTTTTACTTCTTTTACTGCTATCGATATCATTGTCTCTTTTTTTCTCTTTGTCTTCTTCTTTGCCTTTTTCTTCTACGATATGTTTCGAAACGACATGCAACTCAGCTAAAGGATCGTCGTCCATTATTGATGAATGTTTCTTCTTTGACCCCAGATTTGCTAAATTATCATCATCATCGTTGCCATTGGCATCTACTTCCTCTGCTTTCGTTTTCTCGATCGTCGTCGTCGTCATCATCTTCTTTTGAAAGAACAAACCTATCTTTTTTATTCTTGCTCGAACATCATCATCAGCAGTACTACTCGTCGTCTTATTACTATTATTATTACTACTGTTATTAATGCTACCATTTTTGTAGTTGTCATAAACAAACCATCCTAGTAATAATAGTAATAAAATTTCAATCAATCTCGATGGCGTTAAAGTGATCTTAATCACCCTTCTTCTTCTCTTCTTCTCACTTTCTCTCATAAATAACAACAAGTTCCCTTCATCATCGGCAGTGGATTGTTCTTTCGTCGTCGTGCGACTCTTATTGTTATTATTCCTTGTCGAGACCCGTCTCGCGTGCATCTTATTTATAATATATATCAATCAATCTTTCTCTATGTAAAAATATATTAGTAATAATTTTACGGTTTAATAATTGTGTTGAATAATTTTACGATGAGAACGTTTTTAAACAGTTAAACGTGCTCATGTTGCAACTGTCAGACTGTCTGTTCATCAGGTGTCGTCAGAATGTAGATAGTTTCGAACAACAACAGCAACAAATTTCTTCGATATCTTTCCCATAGTGATAGTTGTACCGTACAACGTACAAAGGACGCCATTTGAACGTAAAATATATCGAACCTATTTACTAATAACAAACAAATTAATAAACTTCCTCTCTCATCGGAAGATCAATCTTTCGAACAACAAGACGGGGGAACATTTTCATTTTATTCTTAAACACACGCAATTAGCTATATATATATATAGCTCAATAAGAAGAGTTGATGAAAGGAAAAGCGAAACTGTTTGTCGTTGGAACGAGCGAAACGATTACTTCCGCAGCAGTGACTGCAATATTGACAGGAGAAGGAAGAGAAGACGATGATGTCGAGATTACGAAGGATGAAATCACGTCTATTTCGAACCCAATTCTATGGTCGCTACAGACGAGATATTACAATAAAGAGATTGAGATTCATCACCACAGCATTATAAAAGATGATGATGATGCTGATGATTGTGATAGTAATAGCAAAAGGAACACAAACAGGAATAAGCTCTCAATGAGTGAAATGAGTGAGTTCAGTGCGCTCGTGATGGCGTGTAAGTGTGATTCAACTATTGATTTCTCGATCATGAAAACGTTCGTGGAAGATAATCGAGTTCCGTTATCGAACTTAATTCAAGCAGTTGACGGCGAAGAAGTTGACGCTACTCGAATACTACTCGTAGATGGAACTGAAGATATTGATAGTGCGGAAGTGAATCCATTTATTTCGACATGGTGTTTAATGAATAACATAGAACCAGTACGAGTATCTTTACTATCGCGGAACTCGGATGATATTTTGAGAGAAGTAGGCGATAGATTAGGTGATGCGCAAGGTGTCCAACGCGCTGTCGATGCCTTGTCAGCTACAAAATGGCCAGGATTAGTTATAAAGAGAGAAACTTCAACTAAAAGCGAATCGATGAGAGCTAACTTTAAAGAAGAAGAAGAAGAAGAAGAAGACTATGACAGTGATGACGATGTAGATTTTTTACTTCGCGAAAGGAAAACAAAAGACAATTTCGATAACAATGGAACTTCTTCGAGCGGAAGACGTGATAACGATGACGATATTGACCATCTGTCTTTTTTAGATTCAAACAACGAACTCATGGCTAAGATTAAATCTATTTCCGAACGAGCGCAAAGAAACGCTCAAGATCTGAATGACACAGATAGAAGAAAAGCTGCGTTCGAAGCAATAGAAGAGTTAATATCAACGTTTAAAGATTTAGACCCATTGCAAGACTTTAACGAATTCAATCCAACAACCGAAGAAGAAATGAGAAGAGAAGTTGATGAGGCAGGGAGGAGTTTTCAAAGAGACGATAATGGTAATAGTAGCAGAGAGAGTAGCGATGACGACATAGTGTAAGTGAAGAAATTTAAGTACATTTTTGCTTCTCCATCTGTACGAGATTATTAAACCAATCCCATTGTTCTTCGCGCTCATTAGCTTCTTCTTCTTCAATAGCTTGTTTCTCCGCCTTAACTGCTTGACGACCGCCTCGAAGTATGTATGCTTCGGATATTCGTCGTTCTTTCGTGAAAATCGGAATTTCGTTTAAATTTTGCAATTCTGGCGCTATCGCGATGCAAAATGCCCTAAACGGTTGACTAATTTTAGTCAAGATTGGATTACCATTCAGATTCAAAGACGCCAAGCGTTTCGTCTTACATATTTGAGCTAATGATTTTTCGTTATTCGTTCTGCTATCATCATCAGAATCTTCTTCTTCTCCTCCCCATGTTCCTCCAGTTATTGCGCAGTTACTTACGTCTAAAGTAGTTAACGATGGCAATGTCGATAGAGCTTCGATTGATTTTATACTTTTGTTATTCGTGCATAATATAACCTCGATCGAATCGTGATATGCAATCGCGGACAGGCAGTGTAATTTATTATTATTCGATACATCTATAAAGCGAAGTTCGGTCAAGTTCTCGACGCCGTCCAAGGTTGAAATTGAATTAAAAGCTACATGTAACGAACGCAGCTTTCTTAAAGGCCGCAACCCATGCAATGTTGTAATAGCATTCGATGTCAAGTGAATCGAGAGTAAATTAACAAAAGGCTCTAAGCATTTCAATTCTGTTATACCACGCCCAGTAAGATGCAAGACGTCGTTTAATTCTGGTGCGTGCGCGAATCTATATTTGTAGGGGTTGTATTTTAAAGTCAACAAAAACAAAAATGGTCAACGCACACGCTCAGAAACACAAAAAAAATTACGAACATGAATTTAAATAAATGTGAGCGCGTAAACGTACTGCTTGTTCTCGCGGCATATGCGCGCTAGATTCTTAGTCGTCATTTCGAACAAGGACGACTGTTGTTGTTCTTTTTTTTTATGTCGTGAATGCATATTTAAAAGTTTATATCTTGTGGAGAGTTTATATTTATTAGGTGTTTGATAAATGTGAACTTTGCTCACGGGTCCCAGCAGTTTCTCCTCCTTTGTTCAAACAACAAGCACACTATTTTAAATTAATATCAACATATTTAAATAACAATTAACAAAATGGCCGGTAAGAGATGGCAAGGAGGTAAAGATGGAAGCATGATGAAGAAGCGTAAATTTGGATATTCGGTAAGCATGTATTTATTATAATTATTATTCATTCTTTATTGTTATAAGTGTGCTCTCTTCATCTAATCGTTCTTAAAAAGCAAATAACCTAATAAACTAACATTAACTTTGTCACACATATAAATTGTTTCTTCTTTCCATAAAAATATAATATTTTATGATACAGAGTTCTTCTTCTCCGCAGCATAACATTCCTTTCGGAGCTAAAGGGTTTCTTATATCATGCGAAGTTGGGAAAGAGAAACAGACCGCTCGAGATATCATAAGAGCTTTTTTAGATATCTACGACATTAAAGAAAAACCTAATAATGATGGTGATGAGAACCCTAAACCAACAACAACATTACTTTCAGTCGAAGATGCCTTGAAAACTGAAATTGATACGATTAAGGAAGAGGATAAGATTGAAAACAAAAAGTTTAAAGTCGTAGATTTAGATCTAAGGGCGTGTATATTTATTTTGATGTCGAAAGAAGCCTTGAAAGTCATGGATCCGTCGACGTTGGTTACGAAATACCTCGATGAAGTGAAGAAAACGTCAAGAACTCGATCGAGATTTATCGAGCGCATATTGCCAATACACGATGTATGTTTCGCGAGCGCTGACGAAATAGCCAAGCACGCTAAACCGTTGATTGAAAAGTATTTACCAAACGTAGAGAATGATGGAGAAACAATCGAGGAGAGATTGAAAAAGTCTACATTTTCGGTAATTTTTGGTTCTCGCCATAACAATAGCGTTCCACGAATGGAGGCAATAGACGCAGTCGCGCAACAAGTAAACGCTGAATTTCACAAAGTCGATTTAGGTGATCCTCGTATTGCGTTTACCCTGGATTTAATCAAAGGTTGTTGCGCACTCGGTGTGGCGCCAGAATTTCGAAAGTACGATAAATACAACGCGCGAATTTTGGCAATGACGGATGAAGACAAGGCACAATTGAAATCCCGCAATACGACGATGACGACGAAAGAAGTAGCAGACAATAATGATAGCGAAGAAGGAGAAAAGTAACTCTCATCATATGATTATAATAATAAATATAAATCTTTATAAAAAGAACTCAATCAAAACTTTGAGCGCGCAGAAGACGGTACTTTTAAAAGAAATATGTCATCTCACAAAAGAAAGCGGGGACCTCTTTGGCGTCGAAATTCTCGACTTTGTTTTTTTGGTGCTCTCGTTTGGCGTCCATGAGAAATCTACGACAACGTTGTTAGTATTTTCCTTTTCAGTCAGATCGTCGTCATTGTTGAAGATCCGATACAACTTTTTCGTAACATTTGTCATATTTTCTGTTTCTTTTCTCAATATGTCTTCCTTATCGGCGGCTACTACGAAATCGTTTATTGCAGAAGTCATAACCACATTTGGCGGAGCCGGTATCGCTTCCACGACAGTCAAATCTTTTTCTTCAATAAATGAGCGTATTTTTTCCGAGAGCAAGAGCATCTCTTGTGTTCTCACTTCTGATTCAAAAGCTGTCGCGTTTACTTTTTCTGCAAAAAGTTGAGACTTTTCAACCGCGTGCGCTACTAGCTTCGCTTCAAAAAGTTCCGAATCTTTCGTAGTTTTTCTTATCTGTTCATTAAATGATGTTATATCGGCGGCGTGCGATTGTTTTGAAGCCGCGAGTTCTTCTTTCAAGCGTTGCAATAAATCTAGCTGGTTCTTCTCACCTAACGACGCTACCGATGATGAGAATGATCTTTGCTGTTGTTTTTGTTGTGCGAACAAGCCTTCAAACTTGAGTTGAACATTTTCGACGTCTTTCCTTCGCTCGCTTATGCACTCTTTCAATTTGGTCAACTCGGCTACGCGCGCTCGCTCGATTCTAGTCTTTTCTCTATCCGTTTCTATATACGTCTTTGTCAACTCGCGACTGAGTTTCGCATTATTCTCTTTCGCAAGTTTTAATTCGTTCCTCGTTTGAAGTAAAAAAGTCTTGTGCGCTTTCAGTTTTGCCTTGAATACGTCCTGTTCGGTTTTCAATTTTCGTTCTTGTTCAGTTTCATGATATTTCAACTTTTTCTCAACGTCGTCCGATATAGTCTCGAGAACGCGTTCGTAATCCGAAAACGCTAAAACGCGACCGTATTCGTACGCACGTTTTGACGTTTCGAACGCATTTTTTTTCACCTCGCGCATTTCGCTTTTCGTTTTTTCCTCTCTCTCTTCGTATTCTCGTTGGAGCGAAAACATTGCTTCCTCGAATGTCTTTTTCAAAGTTTCTCGCGTTTGTACTAAATCGTCGCGTAACTGTTTCTTTTCTGACTCGAGCTCTTGAATTAAAGTAACCGATTTATCAGACATGTGTTCGAGTTGATTCTCCAGAGCACTCCGTTCCATGCGTAAACTTTCAATCATCGTTTGGAGTTTATTACATTCATCGTCTTTCAATCGAGCATCGGATCGGAGATTTTCGAGTTGCAAAGAAAAGCGCTCCATCATTTTCTTCTCTTTTTCCTGCGTAACTTTCTGTTCATCTAACAAACGCTTAATCTCTTTTTCAAACGATGTATGCTTGCGCTTTAATGAATCTATTTTCAATTGTTTTTCTAGTACGGAACTTTTCGCTTCGGTGAGAAGCGAGGAGAGATATGTCCTTTTATTATCGTCACCGTCATAATCATCATAATCATCACAATCATAATCATTATTTAGACTTCTAGTATTAAATGAATGTGTTATTCCTTCTGTTGATATAAATCTTTTCAATTTAATGAGTTCTTTCGATACTTCTTTATGCATAAATCTCAAATCATCGTTGCTCTGTATGAGCTCTTGACATTTCAAAGATTTCTCTTTAATAAGTCTTCTTTGTTCAAGTTCAATATTCTCAGCCATTTGAAGTTTCTCTTTGAGAGAATATATTTCTATCTCCATCATATTATTATTATTATTATTATTATTCGATGATGATGATGATGATGATGTTTCTCTCGATGAGTATTTTCTTTCATCTTCTTCAGCTTCATATTTCTTATTACGTGTAACAATAATTTTGTGTTCTTCTTGTTTCCTGAGTTGTTCGAGCTGTTTTCTTGCTCTGGCTCGTAAACGAGTTCCTGGGCTTTCATAGCCATCATCATTATTATTATTATTATTATTATTATCATTATCATTACTGTGAGCATATGTATCCTTCATCGTCATCGCGATCATCTATTGTGTGCGCGTATATTTATGCGCATATTACTTGTGTCTGTTTGTTCAACGTTCGAATTTCTCTCCCAGCAGGTCCCAGCAATTTTTAATTTTTGATTTTGATTTTTTTCGCTCGCCGCTCGCGCGAAACGCGAAAGAAATTCTTCAGAACAAAAGATGATATTGACGATGATGATGATGATGATTATGACGCTCTCTCCTAAACTATATAATATTCAAAATAATAGAATTCTATTACTGTCATTATCGTTATTATCATTCTTAATATCACTCACAAACGCAGCTGGTGTATACGACCCGTGTGTGTTAAACAACGCAGTGAAATATAGGGAAGATTTCACGGTCGGGATCGTTTACTTACCTTCCTATGAAGGAGAATCTGTTCAAGAGGATTGGAACGCTAATGATGATGATGATGATAATAATAATTTATTATCAATATTAGACCCATGCGTTCAAGAGAACAGAACACGATTGATCGAACGAGGAGCGGCGATTTCAACATTTCGCTTAACAGTTGATACGATGAGTATTCTAAGAAATTCGAGACAAGACGAAGATGGGTTGATGTTGAACACGAAGATGGGAGACGTGAACAAACGTGCGACTTTTCTATCAATAATCGCTTTCGCGAGGAATATTAAATCTATACCGAGAGTTATTAGAGTAAAACAATCGAATCCACGTTTGCTAACCGATTTTGAAGGGAAATTCGGGAGAGTATCGTCGTTAACTTTGTTAGCAAAGTTTGATCAGGGTACGTTAAAACAGTTGCAATGGAGCGATTTTGGTTGTGCCGCTTGCGGAGGAGTGAATAGTTTGAAATGCCTAAACGTAGGAATCAACGCGACGGATTCAAGAAATGGTGGACACGCGTGCATGTTACAAAACGACGCAGACTGCGAGTGTTTGTCAACCGCGAGCGCTTCTGCTGGAACGTGTGCGATTCAGGCTGGAAGCAAAGAGGCTTTAAAATGTCAAACGACGGTGTCGGTCGCCTTTGCGGGAACTGATAAAAAATCCAGAGTGTTAAATACAGGTAGTTCAATAGAAGATTTAGGAAAATATAGCACTTCAAATGCGTACTCAGACGCAATCGAAGCAGAGTTGTAAATTACAATGCGTTGTTTACGCAGTAGTAGTAGTAGTAGTACAAACTTTTACGGACCAGTGCGTAATCTTGTTCGTTGAATTTGCCTCCTTGTTCGACGTATCGCGTAGAACAAGTTTGATCAATCTCAACTCGTTCGCTTCTAATAGTCCTTGCGATAGGATATTGGACAGCTCTGTCCCTGATGACGCGAAAGCCCAGGGCGTTGATTCATCAAACAACTGTGATGATGATGATTGATCAAAACCGCGAGGATAGGTGTTTTTATAAGAAGATGATGTCGAAAATCGAGCGTTTAGAAGTTCTTTCCCTCTCACAAATTCTCCAGTTTCGAAATCCGATCCTAAAAACAATGGAATGAAAATCCCGTCTTCGTTATCTTTAATGAGAACCTCGAGGTAAATTTCTAAATATCGCAAGCCGGCGTCAAGCGTTGCAGAAATCCCGACTTGTAACGAGCGAATCGTAGCATTTTGAGTTCCAATAGCAAACGAAGGTTTGATCTCCAAAACCAAAGGCGTAGAAAACGGCGGAATTATATCAAACGACACGCGTTCGTTTGGAACAAGCGACGACCCGTGCACGAAGACTGGACACGAACTGTTGAGAGAGTCTGCGCCGCCGTTAAATTCCAAAGTATCACCCTCATCAGTTGGCGTTTCGAGATAATAAGTCAACTTGTTCAAATTGAAGCTTTGAAACTGAGCGGGACTATTTCGATTAATTAAATAAGCGATGCCTTCATTCGACAATCGAACTACGTTCACGGTATCGTTATCGCTTCCAAACAACACTAATTTTTCAATTAACGTCATTTCGTTATCGCCATTATCGTTCAAAACTATAACCGCCGCTTTCTCCTCATATCGTGAATACGTTTTTGTTCCGATGACTATTTGCCCAAGCGTATTTGCTGCGATAGAAGTCGCATGTAAGAATTTCGTCTCAATTAAAAATGTATTCACAACGATAGAGATTCCAGTATTAAGATCATGCAAAACTTTACAAACACAAATCGGCGACGTGTGACTCACCCATAACGAATACTCTCCACTCGACATCATAGTACCGCTACGAATCGAATTGCATGGTAACGTTAAAGCATGAACTTCTCGAGCAGAAGAAGAAACGTGATTAATGGTTACCATTTTGGAAGGTACTTCGTCCGAAGCGAAATAAGAATATCGTTCATTTGATACAGCCGCCCTAACAAATGACAAATTTGTGTCTAGCTTGATTATCCCGCGCCTTTCGAGAGCTTCTGTCGCTGTATTAACATCGTATTGTAAGATTTTCGTTGGTGATTGCCAAGTTGCGACGAAAAATGCAACATTGTTATTATCATCAGAGTTTTCCTTTTTAAAGCCAGTAATTGCGGTGACAATGTCCTCGTCTTTTAACAAAGATAAGAAATTCCCGCCTATGCGACCAGCGGGTACCAATTTTCCTGGCCTTTCATCGGTTCCGAACAAGACGAATTCGCCAACTGATGCGGCAGAGCGAAACCGCCCTTTTTGGGAAAACGAATAGAGACCGTCGTTATAAATATTTTCTCCGCAATGACTTAAATATTGAATCGATGATATGCCTTCTGAATTTACAACTCCCAATGCCGTAATCGGTATGCTAGATGATGAATTGATGAACATTTCAGTCCAAGTAGTAACATCGTTAACGTTTTCGTTAATTAATGAGAGTTGATTTAGAATTTCCTCCTTTTGTTGGAGACAAAAAACGCATTTTCCAATCATCATTAGAAAAAAGAAAACGCAGAAACGCAAGCCATTCTTCTGCATCAATTTATCATAAAACAGAATCATCGCGATATCTTATCAAAACGCGCGAAGCCGTTTTATTATCGATGTTTTTTGTTATTTGATCGCTTTCTTTTTAAAGTAACGGCTTTTCAATGGATTCTAGAACTGTGAAGGAAATTTTTACCCTTTTAAAACCTGCTTGTCACTTCAAACTCCTCGCCCTTCTTTTTTTTAACACACAATCATCCTTCAGTCGTGATCGTGGCGAATGTTTCTATCAACCTGTGCTGCATCAAAAGTTCCAGGAAGTTGTTCGAAATTTTTATTGAATACTGAGTACGCAGAAAATCCATCTTTCCTCTTCTTATCATTCGATAAATTCGTAAACATTAACCAAAAGAGAGAACAAAGAACAAATACTGGTCCGAGCTCATATTGATAAGCGTACGATCCCATAACACTCCAAATCAAAAGTCTTGAAACGAATTTCATAAACGTCGTACTGAAGAAATAACGAATAAGAATTCTCATAACTTTCGCTGAAATAAAATATACCCGACTTTTGCCATTTCTCAACGCGATTGAAAACAGCTTCAACTGAATTCGGTTAAAACTTCTACCTAGGTCATTTGTTGTTGTTGTTGTTGTTGTTGTTGTTCTTTCTCTTTGATTATTAGTATTCATCTTAGTATTAGTGTTATTATTCAATTTGATGCGATCATGAGCCAATTGAGCGACTAGAACTGTATCGTTCGGTTTAATATAAGCCTTCTCGAGATCGTTCGATAAACATTTGCCGCGTAAGAATATGTCGATCCTTTCACTTTTAAGATTCATGAGGTTTGCGCAAAGTATCTTCAACTCTGCACAAGTTATTCCTGGTTCTATATCGTCTATAATTGCAGATTCAGAACCAATCTGTTTAATCGTGCGGACTGTGATTTTCATTATTTTAATATTAATAATATTGGTTGCTAGTACTATACATCATTTATTTATCTCTATATTTATTTATTACGAGAGTAGGAACACTGAGGAAAGGGTTCTCTGATGTTCTCTTCTATCTGTCTATAGAAAAATATTTGGTAAAGGGGCTTCCAGCCCCAAAAAGAGAGGCTCAGCCCCAAAATAAAAAAATTAGGTGTCGAACTCCTTATTTTAGTTACGTCGTATTTATAACAAAACCTACTCGAGCGCAGCGAGCCACGATAGAGTGTGATAGAGCTCCAATTACCAGAGCTAGATAGGGTAAAGAGAACTGAGTATTGGCCCGGAGGGAACCGTACTGATGTTGGTGTGGGTTTAGGGTTTAGTGGTTAAGGCATCATCAAGTCTGTCAGTAGGTGAAAATTCTTCATCATCAATAAATATTCTTTACATCGGCATAAATAACAAATACCTACGCCTCCATGTTGAAAGATATGTATAATAGATATAATAGTAAAAACTATAACACGGCATCTATCAGTCATACTTGTTATCATCGTCATCATCATCATCGATGCAAGAATGTGTTATCATCAAAACGTATTAAAACTCCATTCAAACGACAAAACCTACAACAACGTGTTCGAGCTCAAAATGAAGATGATGATTTCGTTAACTTTTTGTTCAAAACACAAAGAAAATTATGCGAGGATTTAGAAAGATTGGATAAGGAGAATAATACCAATAATAATTACAATAATAATAATAACTTATTCTGTGATGACAAGTGGGAACGCGAAGATGGATCTTACGGTCGAACGAGAGTATTCACGAATGGTGATTTGTTTGAAAAAGCGGCAGTGAATGTTTCCGTTATTCGAGGTATTTTGACCAAAACGAGAGCAGAAACGATGTCATCGCGAGGGAGGAAGGGCATAAACGCTGACGGTGGACAGAAATATAACGCGTGCGCGTTATCTTTAGTGTGGCATCCAAAATCCCCACACGTGCCAACATTTCGCGCGGATGTGCGACGTTTTGCAGTTGAAACGGAAGAAGAAGAAGAAGAAAACGCTTGGTACGGTGGAGGCATGGATTTAACTCCTTACTATTTGAACGAAACCGACGTAAAGGGTTTTCATGAGCGATGCAGGAACATTTGCGACGAACATCAAAGCTCTAAAAACGCCGAAAAGTTCGGTAAGCATTCTCTTTACAAAAAATATAAAACTTTCTGCGATGAATATTTTTACATCCCAGCACGTCTGGAACACAGAGGTGTTGGGGGATTGTTTTTTGACGATGTTGTTTGTTGTAGTACAACAACATCGACATCAAATATTAGTGAATTAGAAGAAGAAGATAGCGTTACGCCTTCCGATGCAAAAGCTTTCACGAAAGTAATCGCTTCGAGCTGGCTGGATGTTTGGAAACCGATAGCGAATAGAAATAGATCGACTCCAATCACGGAAGAAGAATCTATTTGGCACCAACAAAGAAGAGGTAGATATCTCGAGTTTAATTTATTATATGATAGAGGGGTGAAATTTGGATTAGACGGAGTAACGCCAGATCGTTTTGAATCGATAATGGTCTCCGCGCCGCCGAGAATTAGATGGGATTATAAAGTAGAAGTACAGGAAGGAAGTCGAGAGGCTAAATTATTAGAAGTGTTACGAAATCCAATCAATTGGGTTTGATTTAATGATTTGTTTGTTGTGATTGAGTTGTTGTTCTACGACAATAAATAATATAACAGTAAATACACTCGATCTAATTCGATTTCAAACTCTTCGCGCCGTGGCTGAGTAAGGCTTTTGCCATACCCCTAATAGCGATTGGAATGAGTAAACTCATGATTTCTCCAAAGACCTCGAGTTGTGCGAGTACTGGATAGATTTTGTTCGCCTTAATGCCTAGTTTTTCGATTCGTTTCGATCCTATTAATTTCCTCGTCACTTTCTCGATGCTCGAAGCTCCGACCCACGCTACTTTTTTATGATCCACTACGTCTGCATGTTCTCTGAATCTTACGACGATTAAACCAAAAAAGACGTTCACTATGCCGAGTATGATGAGTACATAACTTAACTTTATTACTCTTCGCTCCTTCGATGGTACTTGTCTTGCCGCGTGCGCGCATATTATTACGACTAAGAACTGAATAAAGTTCGTTAACAAAACTGGTATGTTATGTATATCGTATATGATCTCAAGCATTTGTTGTTCGTTCTCTAATGACTTGGGTATTTTCGTATTATTATTATTAGTAGTAGTAGTAGTACCATTGTTATGATAATATTGTTCAGGAATATTATTCAACCAAGTCCTATTCTCGCATATATGTTTCGGAACTATGACTAATAAAATCACTGTTGGGTAATATATTATGGCGGTCATCAGTAAACCGTTCAAATAACTTCTACACTTCGCGGCTGCTTTATATCTATCCACGATTTTCTGTCTATATGCATGGTCGGTTCCATCCGTTCCCACAGGTCTCAGTTCTTTATTCTGGGGATTCATTTTTAATAATACGTAATATATTAAGAAGACTAATATATTTCTCTTTTCTCTTTTCTCTTTTCTCTTACACCAATGGCTTTTAACGTTTAACGTTTAACTGGCAACCCGAAACCCGAAAACTCTCCTTCATGAAACGCCCGTCGTAAAAAAGCAAGAGAACAGCAGCTGTTGCTGTCTGCTGCACGATGGAAAAGGTTTTCCGTCATCAAAAAACAATAATTACTCATCAAAACAAAACTTTGAAAAAGCACCTCAAATAATAATACGTAATAAATTAAAAAGAAATATGATCATGCGAGTAGCTCAACAAGCACCTCGATCATCAGTCACCTACAAACAATCATTAAGTAGAAGAAGAAGAAGAAGTAGTCGTAGTCGTAGTAGTATAAAAACGACGAACGAAGCAGCAGATATCGATAGTAGCCCACCAACTCCTAATAATGAGATGCAACTGAAGAAGAACAATAATAACATTAATAATAACATTAATAATAGTACGCCGCCGACCTCGAATGTCGTTCTTAAACAAGCTAAACAAGCTGCGACGACGATGACGACAACGATGAGCGAAAACAACAAAGTCGAATTAGAACTTCCAAGGCAGTCGGATTATGACAGTAAAAATAGTTCAAAAAATCGAGCGCCGACGACGAAACTTTTACGAACACCAATGGCTGGAGGTGTCGTAACCGCAGGTTCACGCGACAAGGAACTTCCACCTTTGGCAATCGCAGCGAGAAACTTGATGGAACAAGCAGATTACGCCGATTTATCTACGACGATGAACGCGTTGCATCACAGACGAGCCGGGTATCCATTCAGTTCAACAGTTGATTTTGCAACTGATTCTACTGGACATCCCATTTTTTGTTTATCGCCTTTGGCAATCCATACTAGGAATATTGCATCGGACCCAAAATGTTCGCTTACTGTTAAAATGAACGGATGGGGTGGTTTAGCAAACGCGCGCGTTACGTTATTCGGAGACGTATATAAATTATCAAAAGGAGAATATTCAGCAGCCGCGAATGAGATATTCAAAAACAAATATAGCACTCGAAAGGAAAGCACTGAATTAGAGGATTTGTGGGGTGACTACTCTTTTTTTAGAATGAACAGGCTAATCGATGCGTATTTTGTTGGAGGTTTTGGTTCGTTGAACTGGATTAATTTGGACGAGTATAAAAAAGCAGCGCCGGATGAGATTGTTACTCCATCGCACAATCGCAACGTCCTCGATACGTTATCGCAATTGAACGCGAGATATTCTGAAGAATTCATGAAGTTAATTGAAAATGGATGCGATGATTTATGGATCATTTCGATCGATAAGTTCGGAATGGAAGTAAGAGTTCGCGTGAGTGGAGGTTCTTCCTACATTACTCGCGTGAAATTCCCAGACGCTGTAACGTCGTATCAAGAGGCTTGCGATGCGTGTGAAAAGATTATTCAAAAGAGCAAGTTCTTAGACTCTTGATTGATTTAGTTTCGTTCGTTATTATTATCACTATATACATTATAATATATATACACTTAAAATGTACGTGTACCACAAACAACATCGTTCTCTCCATGTCTCCTCAGTCAGTCAGTCTCCAAAACGAAGTCGTCACCTTCTTTCAATTCCTCTTTATTTCCCACGCCGCTCTTTGCGTACATATACCACTCTGATTAAGAGAGAAAGAGAGAGAAAGAGAAAGAAAGAGAGAGAGTTTCCTCACACACACACACACAGAGAGAGAGAGAGAGAGAGAGAGAGAGAGAACAAATTTGATAAAATGATGATGATGATTAAGACACATCACTGCGTTGTTGTTAACGTCAACAACAACGATAGAACAAAATTATTAAATAAGAATAATAATAATAATAATAGAACGAAAACGGGACAACATCAACAACAAAGAAGAAGAATATTGATTAAAGTAAATAATAATCATGGACATGGCCAATCATCATCTTCTGTGAAATCTAGACCTGGTGAAAACAAAGGCTTCGTTGAAGAAATGCGCTTTATTGCCATGAAATTACATACGAGAGAGCAAGCTCCAAAAGAGGGTGAAAAAAAAGCAGAGAAGGTTCCTGAACAAAAGCCGATGGCACAATGGAAACCGACTAAAGAAGGGTATTTGAATTTCCTCGTCGAATCGAAAGCTGTTTATGACGCCATGGAGAAAATCGTCGCCTCAAACGCAGATCCAATGTATAGCGCGTTCATCGATTGCGGCTTGGAACGCTCGAATGCGTTGGAGAAAGATATTCAATGGTTTCAAGAAACTTTGAGAATGGAAGTCCCAGTAGCCAAAGGCGCTGGAAAAGAGTACGCGGAATTTCTCACTGAGCTTGCTAAACAGTCACCACCGAGATTTATTTGTCATTTCTACAACGTTTACTTTGCGCACTCCGCTGGTGGAAAAATGATTGGCCGAAAAGTTTCCGAAATGATTTTAGACGGTAAAGAGTTGGAGTTTTATGTTTGGAACAAAAATGGAGGTTTAGAGAAATCGCTCGCAGAAGTGAAAGAGAAGCTCAACGAAGCTGCAGAGAAATGGAGCAGAGAAGAAAAAGATATTTGTTTAGAAGAAACGTCCAAGTCGTTTCAACTAAGCGGTGCTCTCTTGCGTTTGATTGCATAATATTTTGTTACAATATATATTTATTCTATTATATTATATTAGTACATGATTACTAATTTTACTGTGTATTATACTATACAACTATCGTAAACGTCACGGCTTGATTCGAATGCTTAGATACAAACTCTCCCTTTACCGTCTGTGGATGTACGTTCAATCGTTGCAACGCTCCGAACAAAATTTGGCTCGCGAAATACAACGCGTTTTCTTCTACGCTATTATCGTCATCTACTTGCGAGAACATCTTCGTCAGTACAAAATTATTATCTAGAAGAACGAACGTCCCTCGATTGTTTGTCTTTAAGGAGTCTATTCGTTTATTAAACGTCCTGGACCAGAACGTTTTACACAAGAAGACGATGACGGATGAACAATTTTGTTCTACTAGTTGTTGCTCGTCACGGTCGTCTTTATTGTTATTGTTATTATTATTTAGAACGAACAACGAGGAAGGATTCGTTTGGTCGAGCAAATAGAGTTCGCATAACTTTTTGCCAATCGATTGGCCCATAGCTAATAACTTCTTACTATTTTGATTATTTTGATTATTTTGATTACTTTCTATCGTTGTTCTTATTTTAATATCTTCTTCGCTCAAGAAGAGTTGTTTTTGTCGTGGTTCATGATGTTCATTATCACTAACAATTTCATTTTCAGTAGAAGAAGAAGAACTGAGGATTTCTAATAGAAGATGATGAAAGCAAACGAGTGAAACAGTTTGGTCTCTCATCAATTGGTTCGTTGTTTTTATCGATGCATTATAAGTATTATTATTAGTATCCATGTTGTGTTCCATTTTATTTCTTGCGAATTTCTCTTGATGATGGTAAAATATAGTTCTTGATTTGACCATTTGAGTCTCAAACACGTTGACATTAATAAACTTTATTAGTATAGAGCTATGATACTAACAGAAATGCTACTGCTACTGCTACTGCTAAATATATAATTATGTTTTATTCTATTCTATTCTCTCTATTGGTTGATACCTTCGCGGACGAAGCAAGAGCGGTTGCGCGCGATAGCGCATCTCGGGATTAAGTAAATCCTCCCTCATTTTTAGCCAGCATGAGATTACTATTATGAAAATAATCGTCACGTTCATACAAAACCACCATAATTTACCTGCTCCGCCATCGTTACCTCCTACGCCAGTGCTTCTCTTGGCGCTCTCTTTCTCCTCTTCAACAGCTTTTCGTTCATCTGGTGGTGCATAAGGCGGTGTTGGTGGGTACGGTGGCCATGGCGGTAACGGTGGCGGAGGTTTATCAGGTACTGGCGGTGAAGGAGGAGGTTTATCAGGTGGAGGAGGAGGAGGTGGTTTTGCTGGTAATAGTTCCTCAGTTAAGTCCTTCGTTTCAAATGATTTCGATGCTTGAATCGAAGTAATAATAAGAAAAAGAAGAAGAAGAAGAACGAAGATTTTGGTCATCCCTATTAAACAGCGTACGAATTGTAAAGTTGTTGAGCTGCCATCATCAGCACGCAAAAGGAAGGGAACAGTTTTTTTTTTAACCATCAAATTTACATATTTATCACCTTGTTCAACGCGTCGTAATAATATTAGTTAATATTAGTACAGTATATTAAGAAAATGACAACAAAACTATTGAATAATAATATCATTATTATTAATCAATATAATACACACAACAATGAAGCTCACAGAAATAATAATTATAATCATAATTATAATCATAATCATAAAAATCGTTCGTCGTCGTTGAGGAGGCACTCATCAACGATGGTCACGGGAGTTTCCTCCTCCTCGGTTGAGTTTTCAAAATACGCTGTAGATGACTTAATCAAAATAGAATCAATTGATAATGATAATAGTGATGATGGATATTTTTTTGAGATTATTGAGAAACATGTATATGATGATGATGATATTAATGTCATGTTCGTTGGTCATCTCGAAGGTTTACTGTATAAGCTCGAAATCAGTAGTAAAAATGAAACAGCTTCGTTAAAATTAGATAATCAAACGACGACGACAGAGAATTCATTATGTCCAATCGAACTGCTCGAGTTTTGTCCAGACTTTAAAGTGTTGCATGATGATTTAGTTAAAAGAAACAAGTACCCGATATTGAATACATCGCGACACAAACCAATAATTCACGTGAACTATCAAAAGCACGAGAAAGTAACAGACTGTAAAACAATCGTAGAAAAGGCTCTGAAAAATCCATCTTTCTGGGCCGACGGAACTACGCCGACGCAAAAAGCTTTAACAATTATAGAGAGAAACACTTTGAACGCTGGTGAAATATACGCTCTCTTAGCAGGGAATCGACCACTCGCATTGATTCAGCTATACGCACCATTCGTTGAGAATGGCCAAATTCAACCGATTGATATGCCGTTTGTTAAAAGAGCGTTGAGAGAGGTTGCAAAACAGAATCTTATTTTCGCATGCATACCTAGCAAAATAGAAGGCTCATCAGAAACGTTTTCTGCTATTATTTATCCAAAAATTTCTCCAAATAAAGAACGTGCAGAGCTTTTATCTTCTTTTGGAGCTCAAGGCGCGCTCGTTGCGCAATCTGCATATTACGGAGTGTTAATAGGCGAGTGTTTGGGATATAAAAAACAGAATATCTATCATCACGTGAAGAAAACGTGTAATTTACGGGGTGAAATCTCAAATGAAGTACTTGAGCAGGTAATAGCTGATTTATATAGCGCAAGTCCTGTTCCATCATTGTTACGCTGGAGAGATGGCTATGAGGACAATATTGCGCTACAAATATCTGCGAATGAACAAACACGAAAGAAGAAGAAAAAGGTTAAGTCATCATCCTCCTCACCATCATCAATCGAAGAAGTAGAAAGATTATTTCTCAGTAAAAAGAAGAGATGATTCATGTATAGAAAATATTTGTATATTATTGCGATACTAACTAGACTGCTGTATATTATTATTTTAGATTCTAATTGACTTTATATATATTTTTTCTTTCGTTTGCTGGTTTTATTTTTCGAAGCGTCTCTTTGTAAAAACCTTTCGAGTTCTTTCTTTTCTTCGATCGCGTTCATCGATAATTCGAAGCATGCTCGCAATTGCATCAACAATTTGTTCCGACGACTCTTGTGGTGGTTTTCGCGGATACATCACTCTCCAAATGAGAGCCATATTCAACTCTTCTCTAGCGTCTCGAAGTAAATCCATGGTATCCTCGCAGTTTGAATCCAATAATACCCATTCATCGAGAAGAAACTTGGCTCTACTAGCTGCGCTGCGGTCGAAACGAGATGACGGGACCATATCATCACCATCAAATGACATGTCCATATCTGTCGAGTTATTAATAGATCCATCCGCTTTGAGTAAAGTATTATTATTATTATTATTATTATTGTTGTTATTATCATCGTCGTTTTGTCCCAACTCTTCTTCAAGCTTTGGTGCAAATGATATTTTATGTCCGGCAAACAAGGCAACTTGCTCGGGCGAAAGTGCTGTAGAATCACGCAAAAATACCGAAGATGATAAAACCATCTCTCGATAAACAAACCATTTGGGCAAATTAACTCCTCGCGGGGGTGATCTATGGAAAGCAACTCCAGATGGGTGTAATCCCGCATGGCTTTCCGTGCGCGTACGCAAAGTTCCAAAACTACCAAGCGATCTTCGCGCGGCCAGGTTTGAAGGAAGCCCAGTCGCGATTAAGCCTTTGAAAAGTGCATCGTTATTAGCATTAGTGTTTATGCTGGCATCGTGGCGCAAAACTCGTCGTTGACCATACCCGTCACAGTCGCGCTCAGAAACAAAGCCTAGTTTAATCAACTCATTCAATAGTTGCGCACGCACGGATGTCAAATTGCTCATAGCAACGATTGAAATAAAATTGTCAGACCCCCAACGGCGAACGGTGTCGTAATCACGATTGGTGAACAAATTATTGCATTGATCCCAAGCTTTACATATAGCGAGCAAATCAGAGCTCTCGTGGAACGACTGACGAATGGATCTAGCCTCGTCTCGCATACCAGGGGGCACGTAAAACGGATCGCGTGATGAGTACGAAGCACAGGCAGTTAGAATTGGATCTAAGCATTTTGTCACACATCCAAGAAGAAGCATTCTTGCAATTGCTGGATCGATTGGGAGATTAGAAATTGTTCTACCCAACGGTGTTAATTTCTCACCCGCTATCGTGGTTTGAATTGCACCCAACTTGGTTAACCGATCAACCGCATAACTCACAGTATCTTCACTTGGAGGGTCCAGAGCTTTAGATAAGAACTTCTGCACGCCTGTTTCAGTCATTGATGCCGTCTGCAGGCATGTAGCTTCCAACGCCGTTCTCTGAATTTCAGGTGTAGGACGTTCAGCCATTGAGGCATGTACACCCCTAGAGTAAATACGGAAGCATGATCCCGGGGCAACTCTGCCAGCTCTTCCTGATCTCTGAGTTGCCGACGCGCTAGATATCAGAACAGTGTCCATAGAGGACATTGCACTTTCTGCGTTATAGGACATCTCCCGAACCAAGCCAGCGTCAATCACAGAGAGAACATCATCAATAGTAACAGAAGACTCTGCGATGTTTGTGGACAATATTATTTTCATCGTTCCATTTTTCGCAGGTTTGAATACGGCTTGCTGTTCTTCTTGTGGAACAGATGAATGAAGTGGCATTATTTTCATAGTGTCTTCGTCATACGTTGCAGATTTCCGAATCAATTCAGTCGCAGATTTGATCTCGTCCCAACCAGGCAAAAAGCACAACACGGTACCTTTACGATTATTTTCGATTTCTTTCATAGCTATGTGAGTAGCCATTTCAGCAACCAAGTTCACGGCGACTTCGGACTGATCGCGGTCTCCGAGTTTCACATTTTTATTCACCCGTCGCATTTTCCCTCCACCAAATTCAGGTTTCCCAATATTTGTTCGATCGTTCTTCAGCGCAACAGCTCTTCGCAGCGCTTGAAGTCTAGGTCTACCGTGTGCGTGTTGACGACTATCATTTTTCATTTTGTCCTCCCATGCGTTCAAACTATCCTCGTCATCATTTAGACGGCTGTCATCCTCGTCGTCATCCTCTAATTCATCTTCCGAGAATTCAGGTTGTTCACCTGCATCTTCGGCATCTGCAATTCTTTCAATCGTCATAGATGCTTTTGATTCTGCTTCGACTTCTTCGAGCTCGCGCGCGAGAGCGAGATCCTGTACGTGTAATAATTCAGCCGCGAGGCGTCGAACGTTTGCCGGCCAATCGTTATTTTTAAACTTTGTCATTTCGTTTTCATTACTTGCAACGAGAATATTGGCATCATCATCATCGCTGTCATTTTTTGTATCGACAGCTGATAACGCAGATCGCTCCAGAATGTCTTCCAAGTAATGCAGCTCGACTGGATGTCGAGGTTTTGGTGGTACAGAGAGCAAGGGAGTTTGTCGATTGGTATCGGCAATTGTTGAGAAATACTTTGAGAATGATTCCGCATCTAACGTTGCAGACATTAGAACAACTTTCAAATCTTTCCTAGTTTGTATTAACTCTTTCAGCAAGACGAGTAAGAAATCCGTGTTTATGTCTCGTTCATGAACTTCGTCAATAATAACATGCGAAACGTCAGAAATCTCCGGATCTCGAACCAATCGTCTCAAAAGAACGCCAGTGGTGACGAACTGAACGGTACCCCCAGTGCTCCTCGGTTCTGAACCATGTAATCTAACACGATATCCGACAGAGTTTCCAATTGGTTCGCAGCGTTCTGCTGCCACGCGCTCGGCGACTGAAATTGCAGCGATTCGACGCGGCTGCGTAACTATTATTTTAGTCTCCGCACCTCTGCCTTTCTTCAACGCATCTTCTAAAATGTACTGCGGACACTGTGTAGATTTTCCCGTACCCGTGCCTCCGGAAACAACAACTACTGATTGCGTCTCTAGCGCCTTGAGTAAATCTTCTTTCAACTCGATGATCGGTAATTTTCCTCTAAAGCGTGCCATTTTAGCTTCCTCTGAGTTTTCATCCTCTTTTGCTTTTCGTTCTCGTTCAAGTTCTTCCTGTAAAATTTCCTTCGATGCTAAAGCTCGTTCATCACGAAACTTTTTTGCCAAAATTTCTTCAGCTTTCGATAAATCTTCCGGATTTTTAGATTTGAACAGGTATTCGTTCAAATTTTCATCCTTTTTTCTCCAACTTGGCGTACTTCCTCCGTTTTCAGCGTTGCGTGCTTCCTTTTCTTCTCTGCGCTGTTCGAGTTGTTCGCATTCGGTTTTCAATGCCAGCACTCTCGCGTCGTGTTCATCCGGAGAACCCATCGCGTTGACGAGGACTTCAACTGCCTCGTCAGGTAAAGCTTGAATTCGCAACGTTGCTACGTGGCCGCCGGGCGATTCGTCCATAACTTTCTTCAGTCGTTTCATCACATTTTCACCAAGAAGTTCGCGTAAAGGCTCTTCAGACGCGTTAAGAAGTGCATTTCCTTCAGCCTCAGATTTTGACTTTCCATGGCCAAGTCCGTCTAGCTTTTTCCCACCATCGACAAAGCACGATAGCGTGGCTTGAAATCCAGCTCTTCCATCTTGTCTCTTCGAAATATCGATTTGTGGTCTCGAGCTATCAACTAATTCGAGCAAAGCCTGCGCGTTTTGAATCCTTTTTTTCATTGCAGCTTCTTTTAATTCAGCCATGTTTGGTGGATTTTTCGGATTAATACCAGACTCGAGAAGTTGTTTCAAGATGTCCAACGCAGCGAGCGCAGTCGACTCTCTTTTGCTATACGCGACTCCTCCGCCCACGAATGTGACTAAATCGCCTTCAACTTTTGCCGAAGAGGGTAGCACGTTTAACGATGCGAACACTGCGGACTGTATGGGGACTTCGAGCGTTGAAACGAATCTACTTTGATGGGCTGGTCCACTAGTGCTGAATGTCAATTTTTGTTTAAATGACATTTTTTGTTGCAAAAAATGCAGTAGGTTCTTCGATTCATCTATGGATTTACACAGCGTATCACCGCCAGTTTGCTCTTTATATAAATCTAAAAATGCTTTCCCATCCACTCTATTTAATCTTTTGCGTCCATTTGGAAACAAAGTAATGTCCTCATTCGACTTTACACTTTGCTGTTTTCCGTTGCTCGCCTGAACAACTTTCTTTTTAAACGCGCTCGCTCCTCTCCTGTTATTCCCACGTTGATTATTATTATTATTATTATTAGTGGTAGTAGTAGTAGCAGTAGCACTTGCTGATAATGCTGCGGCAAGTTTGTTCTCACCCGATCCACCATCTACTGCGTTGTTTTTGTTACTATTCTTGTTATTATTGGTTGTAGCAGTCGATTTCTTCGCCGCAGCAAGCGGTTTCTGCTTTGGCGGTTTCGGTAACGTTGTAGAATTTTTATTAGCAGCAGCAGTAGTGGAAGTAGTAGTAGTACTCTTCGCTGCATTATTCTTTTTTGTCCTCGAATTACTACTGCTACTACTACTAGTACTGTTAGTACTACTACTGCTACTACCACCATCAGTCGCTGTGTTCTCAGTAGTTACTGCTTTGAACGTTCTTTTTTGCCCGTGTTGGCGGCCACTAGAACTAAATCTCGTCGTCATTTTTGAGTTCTTATATTTAAACTGAGATGCACGAAGAGATGCAATCAGACTCGTTCTTTTGAACGAAATCCATTTTGTTATTGTCGCCGTTGGTGTCGTTGATGCTGTTGCCATCGTCCTCTGTCTAACTTGAGAGAAAGCTTTATTTATTATTGTAGTGGCTGACGGCAGCAGCAGATTCGGACTCAGATTCAGATGATGATTATTTAATACACTTCTATTCCAATAGCGACTATGAGTTGAATAAGAAGTAGTAGTAGAAGAAATTAAATTCGTTGCCGTTGATCTGGTGAATATTTTGGAGCAGTGTCTTCTCAAAGACATTCAAAGGCGGACTGCTTAAGCCGCGCTATGTGCTATATTTGTTGTGTGATGGAGAGAAAATATTCTTCGAATTTTGTGAGCTGATGGAAGACTGATGACTACTCGTAAAGCTGGCTAAAGCCAAAGCTGCTGACGATGCTCTCGTTATTATTAATTTTTGGATAAACTTTTTCATCATCAGTATAGTTGTTTTATCTCTCCCGCATCAGAAGAAATACGCGCGCTCGCGTCTAACATAAACATTAATCACAGATTATTAATATACTTATTTACCACAATCATTATAAATATTAATTAATTGAAACATGTTTACCCTATGCGCAACGATCTGTAACACTACTACTACTGCTACTACTACTACTACTACTTTACTCAATAATAACATCAAACAACGTTATGCTGCTCGTAATAATAATAATAATATTAGAAGAGGAAACTTATTAATAGTTTCAGTCGGTGTTTCAGAGAAGGATGATGTTCCAGTTGGGGCCAAAGTGAAAGTGAATCAATCTGTCGTCGTATATCACGTACCGAAATCAAAAGGAGCGGCTACGGACTTAAACGGCATGTTAGGCGAAGTCGCACAAAGAGCCGATGATTACGAAGGGACTTATATATCGGCCAATTTACCGATCAAAGTCGCGTTCGCGAACCCGAACGGAGGCGATAAAACTTTTTTAGTACACTTAAAGGCTGATGAACTTGAAATCTTGTAATATCTCATCAAACTACTACTACTACTACTACTGCTATTACTATTAATTGATTAATTAACAATAAACTACAATTATTTATACATTCTCGCCTTGACTAAGAGAGAATATATTCGAACATCATACTCCTCGTACATCTTATTGCTCTTCTTCTTCTTCTTCTTCTTCTTCTTATCATTATTAAGCGCCATGGATTTTTTCTTATCAAACATCAGTCTTCTTCACATCGAAAAGTTGAGACAGTCAGTCGTCACGTTATGTATTCTTTTTTGTAAAATCAAAGAACAAAAATCCGCGCATGCGCGCACGTTAATAGAGTTTCTTTCCCGGTTGCGAGCGTGTGTTAGTATTCACTCACACACACTCAAACACAACGACTTGGAAAGATTACGAAGATCAAGACATGAAAGCGACGCCTCCTTTTGAAAGAGCTTCTTCAGGCGCGAGACGATAGTATGTACTACTACCACCAATAACATTATCATCCTCCCCTACTCCGTATGGGTTTTCACAACACACTTTGAAGATGTCGCGTAATACGGAATAATCACCGACTTCAGCAGCTTCGTATGCTTGAACAAGCATGTATTCTCTCGGGACATATTTTGGATTAACCGCATTCATCCTCGATACGACTTCAGAACTTGTACTATCGTTTTCACCGGACGTGCGCAGTGCTACAATCCACGCATCTAACGCCTTTGTCCACGTATCAATTTCATCTTTCGAAAATTTCACTTTGTAGAATACTTTCTTATCGAGAAAAGTCGAAAATGCTTGTGATGCGGACATCTCTCGCTTAAGAAGCAAAGGCGCAACTTTTGATAACTCTCTCCAAAACAACGTCCAATCAGCCCTGTGTCTATAGAGAAGATCTTGGAGAGTATCGTCATAAAAGATGCGCGAAGCAGCTTTACTGGAACTTGGCGCGTCTTCACGAAAGCCGAGCTTTTTTGCCCAAACGTTCGTTATATCTTTCTCAATCGTTTTTGCAAAGTTTTCAATAAAAGCGTTTCCTTCGGTTTCTTTTCCCTTCAACAAAATTGCGAGCGAAGAGCACAAAGTGTAATAGTTTGCAATGGCAGCTTGAGGCTGCGCAGCAAATGCAAAATGTTCTCCACTCCCTGTCCATTTCGCAAAAGCAGGATCGTACGCATCGAGGAAACCAAACGGACCATAATCCATCGTTCGTCCAGCGACGAGGCAGTTATCGGCGTTGAAATTGCCCTGACAAAATCCTACTCTCAACCATTCAGAGACACAAAGCGCAATTCCATCGGCTGATTTTTCTAGAACAGCGCGAGCGACATCTTCTATTGGCGCTGTTGAAGACCAATTACTATCGTCGTCGTCGTTAGAAAACTCCCTAAAGTAACAATGTCTAACGAGCATTTCTAACTCTTGTTTTTGTAAAGCGCTCGCTTGTGGCTTTGATGCGCGGCGCGAAAATAAATCGAAATGACCAACACGAAGAAACGACGGCGCAACGCGTGTCGTGATTGCGTTTGGTTCCTGGATCATCGTATCTGGGTCTCGTTTCTGAGCGCGCACTCGAAGTGCGACGACAGCTTCTCTTTCAGAAGCGTCAAATCTAGCCAGTCTCGGATCATCAACAGTGACTTCGCTGAGCTGCTTCGATACTTCCTTTTCTACTGATGCACTGTACCACGGTCTATTAGAAAAATCACCTCCTTCAGAGCGAATTAACGATAACGCGCGCGTTGTTGGAACGCCTAACGCGTCCATCGCTTCCGAGGCTACGAATTCTCGAATACTCGAGCGAAGTACTGCGCGTCCGTCAGCACCGCGGCAAAATGGTGTTTGACCTCCACCCTTTAATTGCATTTCGTAGCGTTTATTCGTTTTCTTATTTATGACTTCACCAACTGAAATTGCACGCCCATCTCCATATCCTTCGCCCGTTCCGAATGGACAGTTTGAAGTATGCTTTTGTCCCATAATACTCAAAGCGTACGGCGTCGCCCATGTTTTCATTTCTGGAATACATTCTGAATCTCCAGAAAAGAATCGAACGAATACTTCAGATTTTTCATCCCCTTCTGATAATCCAATCTGTTCGAGTACTTTTTTCGAATGCATGATCATCGAAGGCTTTTGCAATTTTTGCGGTTTCACGAGAACGTAATGGCCCGATTTTACTCTCCTCGATTTTCGATTTGGCTCGTTCTCTTTCTGTTCCGGGTCTGCGTTTAATCTATCGCAGAGGGAATGATTTGCTAGAGAAGTTAATTTATTGGCGACTGATGTTATTAATTTTGATTCTTCTTCTTCCTCTCTCTTAGTTGAAAAAGGCATCTGAGCAGTAGTAGATATAATAATATTAGTTCTTCTTCTTCTTCTAAAACTCGTTATTTTACTTCCTATATTCGTCGAGTAGTTATTGTTAATATTAATATTAATATTATTATTTGCGTTTATTTTTGATAGAACGAACGAACTACTCCTATTTGTTGCTGTTGCTGTTGTTGTTGTTGTTGTTGTTAATGTTCTATAAGGACAACGCCGATATCCGTATTTGATTATCACACAACAGCTCTGTTTGTTCGTCGTCGTAAGCATTCGCGTTCTTTTTTTTGTTTCCTCTCGATGGTGTTGCTTGTCTTTTTTTGCTGCAACAGCCATCGTCAGCATCAGCCGTCAGCAGCGAGTGCGCTTGCTGCTGCTGAATTTGACACGTTGTCGTGACGAGATCGCAAATCAGCAGCAGGACATAAAAAAAGAACAAAAAAAAACAAAACCAGAAAACCGACAAGAGGTTAAGCGGCATAAATACACTCTTTATAAATATAAATAAATAAACATGCAATCCATTGCCCAAGTCCAAAGCTTACAAAAGATCAACGCCGTCTCCACTGGCAAGGTCGTCAACGAAAAGTCCATGATGGT
>Ga0209830_10000866_pt1 | contig 28908 bp, 46 predicted proteins | sample ArcticOcean_MG_C_12_FD_187439 | JGI IMG/M metagenome (GOLD analysis project Ga0209830, IMG submission 187439) | Marine microbial communities from western Arctic Ocean - ArcticOcean_MG_CB8_130 (SPAdes) (version 2) | ecosystem: Environmental > Aquatic > Marine > Oceanic | place: Arctic Ocean...
TCTATTTGTTCTGCTTGTATCATTTTTTGCACTCTGTTTACTGTGTAGTTTTTGTGAAATATATCTATTAAAGGCCTTGTCCACGGTTCCATTTTTTTGTTCAAACTGCCTGGTAAAAATCCAATTTCTTCATCTGCACCAACCACAGGACGTGTGATAACAATCTTTTCTATCTTTTGTAGTTTTAGAAGATTAATGCCATTTTGGGTGGCTAAAAGCGTTTTTCCGCACCCTGCAGGGCCATGTGCTATAACGATTGCCTTTTTATCGTCTTTTAACATGTTCCAGTATGTGTGCTGATTTTGTGACCTTGGTTGGATTTCATTACGTGAGTATTCGTCACGTAGATCTTCAAATGATAGTACAGTCTTGTGTCTCATTGATTTCTCCAGTTTTTTATGATTGTTTCTGTATTGTCTTTTATGCGAATGCATATAAAAATATTTAAAGTATCGATGTATGAATTATGTGACACTATAATAAAAAAATTGTTGGCAATGCGTCATATGATAAATAATTTTATATGATTGACACACTTGATATAATCCGCAACATCAAAAAGATATATGCCTCTGATGCTGTAATAGAGACTGTGGTCAACATGGAAAAAGTTATGGACGATGTTAACATCTATGCATACAAAAACTGGGCAATAGGCGAACTGGTAGATGGGCCAACAGTAAACAAGTATGACACTACTGCAACCTTTATGTGGGAACAAGATACAATGCCTGATCCTGAGGCCGGCAAACGTATTTTAAATATTGGTGGAAAAGTGGATTATAAAAAAGATGTGAAGTTAGTACCAAGACGTGTCAAGTCATACAGCGATTTTAGACCAGGCACAAGAAAAGGAAAATTAGACGAGGTTCCTGTTTGGTTAGTGAGAATTACTATTCCAAATCAGATCATAGAGGACTTTAACAACGAAACTAAAAAAACAAAGACTGTTTCAGGAATTGCAGTTGATCAATCAACACAAGATGCAGTAGAACTATGAAATCAATAAAAAATTTAGAAATGCAAAATCACATCAGTGAGTTAGTTAGTATCGATAGTTTTCAAGCCAAACTTGGGAAAGATGAGGATGTTTCTGTGATCAAGTTTCAAACAGACAACAAACAAGTCGCTGAAGATTTAGTAAAGTATATAGAAACAGGTTGCGAATGGGTTTTAGATGCAGACACATCACCTGCAAAAAATGATGAAGGCCGTTATAATGTTTTTGTCGAAGTAGAAAGAAATGACGACTTACCAGCAAAGATTATAGAGTTGGCTAGAGACATAGAACAAGTTTCAGGCACTATGCCTTGGAATTTTACATTTCATAAAACAACAGATAAAAAATATTCAATGACTAAAGAAAATCTGCAAACCATTGTACCAACATCGCCTAGTCAATATGTTTTCTTAACAGACGACACAGTAGAAGAAGATATAAAAGCATTCTTCGAATCAGCCCCATTAATTACTAAAAGAATTACTGGCAAACATTTAACATTGAAAAAGGCATTTACTAATCATGAGATGATTATAGAGAGTGTAAACATAGATCTGCCAGGCACTTACAAGATTGACCGAGAATCAAAAGAACAAGCATCTTATCTAAACCATTGGTTAGGTGGCACATATTCTGTTGTCAAAGTCGACGATTTATTCAAAATAACAAAAGGCAAAACATCATTGTTTGCTAAAGTAAAGGAGTTGTAATGGCTGAAAAAAATTATCAAAAATGTTTAGAAACTATACTTCATCATGAAGGTGGTTATGTAAACCATCCTAAAGATCCAGGCGGAGAAACTAACTTAGGTGTTACTAAAAGAGTTTACGAAGAATGGGGCGGAAGCAAAGACATGAAAGACTTATTAGTCGAAGATGTTGCACCAATTTATAAAAAGAATTACTGGGACAAAGTTAAAGGTGATGACTTACCAAGTGGATTAGACTTATGTGTATTCGACTTTGGTGTTAACGCAGGTCCTGGACGTAGTGCAAAATATCTACAAACTATGATTGGAACAGTAGCCGATGGTGGCATTGGTCCTAACACACTTAAATGTGTTAATGAATATGTAAGTGCTAACGGATTAGAAGGCACTATAAAAGAATATCAAACACGTAGACAAGAGTACTATGAATCTTTAAGCACATTTGCTACATTCGGCAAAGGTTGGACAAGACGTGTAGAAGAAACTACCAAACTTGCACTAACACTCGTATAATGCTACAAGTAAAAATTTTTATTGCAGTGTTACTGATGGCTGGAGCAGGAGGTGCCTATCTCTATGTCAAAGGTCTCAAAGCAGATTTAGCAGTGTCTGAAGCAAACAATTTCATCCTAGAGCAAAGTGTTGAAAACCAAAAAGCAGTAATTGCACAACAAAAAGAAGACTTCGATAAAATCATGAAGGCTAACAAAGACACAGCGGCGTTGAACAACAGACTTAATGCCGAACTGGCAACTCTTGACAAAAAGTTTAACAAAGTAAATGCATCAGGCAATAAACGTGACATGGGAGATCTTGCAATTGCTAAACCAGGTGCAGTAGAAAGAATTATTAATAGTGCGTCAGCAAAAGCCACTAGGTGCGTGGAAATTGCTACTGGTTCACTGTTAACAGAGAAAGAAAAAAATGCAACGAAAAAGTCTGAGATAAACTCGGAATGCACATCGATAGCAAATCCATCATATGTTCCATATTAAAAATATAATTGTTATGTCATTAATACTTGTTGTATTAACAGGTTGTATAAGGGGCGTAAAAAAAATAGAGACAGTTACCACAGCAATAGAGCGTGAGCCTATAGGGATTGAGTTACCGGCACCATTAGAATTAGAAAACCTAAAATTCTATATTGTTAATTCAGACAATGCTGATGAAGTTTGGGAGAAAATGAAAAAAGCAAATTTAGACCCTGTTTTATTTGGATTATCAGATGAAGATTATGAATTACTAGCAAAAAACTTTGCACAGATTCGTGCTTACGTTATTAAACAGACGTTAATAATCAACCAATACAAAGACTATTACGAATCCCCAAAAACAGATAAGTAGTTTAGATGATGGAAATGATCGAAAGAATGGCTAGCGATAGACTGTGGATCTACACAGCACTCGTAGGGTCTTTGTTTGGATTGGCATTTTCAACATATTTCAAAAGCACACGAATTGGACTTTGGCTGTATGGTTATTTTGATCGTATAGTTGATTTTTTTGTTGAGCGATATGGCTGGACTTGGTTGCAACAACCAACCGATGCGTGGCGAAAGAAATATCCACACGTAACCAAAAAAATAGATGAGTTAGAATCTCGTCTTATCAAACTGGAGAAGAAAAAATGATAGACTTTATTAAAGATAGACTAAAAGAATTTTCAACACTCAACGGTGCAGGCATACTGATTGCCTGTGTACTGATCATTCTGTTTGGCCCACTTGCAAAAATTATTGCATATATTGGCTTAGCATACTCACTTTGGCAAATATTTAAAAAAGACTAATGGACGAATTAAAAGAAGACAAGTTAGTTGTGCCAGCAGATACAGATACAGTATCGAAAAAGATTTCTGTAGAATTAGAAGTTGATACAAGTGTAAAAGACTTGGGACCAAACCCTTATGTAAAATTAATTCATCTAGCAAAAGCTGTCGACAGTTGGAGAATATTCCCTAGGGTGTTCATTTCAACCTACATATTCTTGCTGTACAAAGTTGTAATTTGGTACATGGTGTTACCAAATCCAACTATGGAGCAATCAGGATTGGTATCGATCGTAGTCGGTGCTGGTGCGGCATGGTTTGGTTTATACACCGGCACAAGTAAAAAATAATCACTTTAAGTTTGACAGATAGTGCATATGTAATATACTATGACTATGAATCCGTACAAGACTCTTGGAGTTGATGCTTCTGCTACTGATGCAGATATTAAAAAAGCATTTCGTAAACTAGCAGTACAGCATCATCCAGATAGAGGCGGTGACGAATCCAAGTTCAAAGAAATAAACACAGCATATGACATAATAAAAACTGCTGAAAAAAGACAGAAGTACGAGATGTCTTCTAGACATGGTAACAGTTTTAATTTTTCAACAGGTGGCAATCCTGCTGACATGCAAGACATGTTTGCACAATTCTTTGGTGGTAGTCCATTTCAAAGACGATCAGCAAACAGGAATATACAAATATCAATCCAAGCAACACTTGAAGACGTATATCACGGTAATAAAAAACAAATTCATGTTGATCAAATTAATAAAGATTTAGAAATAACAATACCAAAAGGAATAGGCAATGGACAAAGCATTAGGTATAAAGGATTAGGCATGAGCACGGTGCCTACTGCAACGCCTGGGGATTTGTTATGCAAAGTTTATGTTAACCCACATCGTATATTTGTACGTGAAGGACTTAATTTAATAACTGAAAAATCAATTAGTTGTTTTGATGCTATAAACGGAACATCAGTTCAAATGCCAACAATTGACGGTAAAACTTTAACAGTCAAAGTGCCTGCAGGCACACAACCTGGCCTAGTAATGAAGATACCTGAATATGGGTTAGTCAATCAGGCCAACAGGGTTGGTGACTGTTTTTTAAAAATAAATGTATCAATACCAAAAAACTTAACAAAGGAGGACAGAGATGACATCAACCGAATCGCAAAAAAATATCCTTAAATTAAACCTAGAAGGTAACGAAGTTTTACGACATGTATTACCAGAATCTGATCTTACACAAGACTTGGAATACGATAAAATTGCAGATCTTATGGCATGGACAATGATTAATGCTAATGGTTTAGGGTTAGCGGCAAATCAAGTTAATGTAGGAATTCGTATGTTTGTAATGCATGGATTTAGAACATTTATTAATCCGCACGTTACAGAACGTTCCAAAGAGAAACAGTTTAATGAAGAAGGATGCTTATCTTTTCCTAATTTATTCTTAAAACTACAAAGACCAAAATGGATTGTGTTAGAATATTATGATGAAAAGCTAGAAAAAAGAGTTGACAGATTCGACAATATGTGGGCACAATGTATATTACATGAAATTGATCACTTAGACGGGAAACTGTTTATTGATTATGCAAGTAAACTTAAACTAGACATGGCAAGAAAAAGACAGGGAAAAGCAAATGATCCAAGCAGACGATAGACTCAAAGAACTTTTTGACGAAGCAATAAAAGTTGCAAGAACGCACAAACACGAATATGTTACATTAGAACATCTATTGCTTATAATTTTAGTGCAACCTGAAATAGTTGAAATGATAAAAACAAAACCAACTGTAAAGGCAGAACAACTTATAAAAGATATAGAATATCATATTGAACATAAAATGAATTCTATCAAATGCAACGATGATGTATACCCAAAAAGAACGCAGGCAACTGAACGTGCTGTGAACAGAGCATTCACTAATGCAATATTCCAAGGACAACAGACAGTCAACCTATTCCATTTACTAGGTGCTATCTATGGAGAAAAAGAATCACATGCACAATACTACTTGACTAAAAATGGACTTACTAGAAAAGTTGTTGTTGATCACATGACTGACCTGGGTTCTGATTATGATGAAGATAATAAAGTATCTGTTAAACAAGCGGCAAGAATACTGCAACAGTACACTGTGAATCTTAATGAACAAGCCAAAGCAAACAAAACATTCACTTGTATAGGTAGACAAGATGTTGTAAACGAAATAACATTAGTACTTGGTAGAAAAATTAAAAACAATGTAATCATGATAGGTGATCCAGGCGTAGGTAAAACTGCAATAGCAGAAGGCCTAGCACACATGATAGTAGAAAATAAAGTTCCTGAAGTATTAAAAGATCACACAATTTATTCTGTTGATGTAGGATCATTGATAGCAGGTTCTAAATATCGAGGCGATTTTGAAGAACGTCTTAAAGTTCTACTATCTGTATTAGAAAAGAATGATAAGTCTATTATGTTTATAGATGAAGCACACATGATGCATGGCGCAGGTGCAGGCGGACAAGGTGGTGTTGATTTAGCACAGTTATTGAAGCCTGCATTAGCAAGGGGAGAACTAAAAGTAATTGCTTCAACAACTTGGGAAGAATACAGAAAACACTTCGAAAAAGATCGAGCATTAATGCGTAGATTTGGTAAAGTTAATATTGAGGAGCCAACTATAGAACATGCAAAGGAGATTATGCAAGGTCTTAAAACACAGTTTGAACAGTATCATAAAGTAAAAATTAGCGATGTGTCAGTAAATGCTTCTGTTGATTTGAGTGTCAAGTACATTACAGATAGACAGTTACCTGACAAGTCTATTGATGTTCTAGATCGTGCTTGTTCTAAAGCAAAAATATTCGATGCATTTAAAGATGTAGAAATAAAAGATGTACAAGAACAAGTGTCAAAAATATCAGGTGTAAAATTTGAATCTATTGTGCAAACAAAAACACAATCGCTTGAGAACTTAGATAAAATTATAAAAGCAGAAGTGTTTGGTCAAGACAATGTTATAGACAAACTTGTTGACACTGTGCTTGTTGCACAGGCAGGATTGAAACAAGAAAACAAACCAATTGGATCTTTTTTATGTGTTGGCCCAACAGGCTGTGGTAAAACAGAAACTGCCCGTAAATTAGCAGAGGGATTGAATTATCCGTTGATAAAATTTGATATGTCTGAATATCAAGAAAAGCATTCTGTTGCAAAACTTCTCGGAGCACCTCCAGGGTATGTGGGATATGATGATGGCGGGTCAGGACAATTAGTAAATGAATTAGAAAAACATCCTAATGCTGTAATATTGTTCGATGAGGTAGAAAAAGCACACAGAGATGTGATGACAATACTGCTACAAGCAATGGACGATGCTGTTATTACTTCTTCAAACGGTAAAAAAGTTAGACTAAACAATTCCGTTATAATAATGACATCAAACCTAGGCGCAGAAGATATGTCTGCTAACACCTTAGGTTTTGTAGAAGGCTCTACACGCGATGGAGAGATTGATATAAATGCATTCTTTTCACCGGAGTTTAGGAACAGACTTGATGCTGTGTTAAGATTTAATTCGCTAGGTAAAAACATAATGGAAAGCATTGTGATTAAATTTATTAGTCAATTGAATACTCAGATGACAGATAAAGGAATTAGTATTACAATAGACGATATAGCAAAGGCACAACTAATGGAAGAAGGATTTGATCCAAAAATGGGGGCAAGATCACTGCAACGTGTAATCAACACACGTATTAAGTTACCGTTGTCCAAAAAGATATTGTTTGACGAAATTAAAGATCAAAAACTAACAATAACTTATAACAAAGACAAAGACGAGTATACAATAGGAGAATAAATGAAAACCAATATAGTAAAATTCATGATCGATAATGATTATGTCACAACAAACTGTGTAATAAATGCAACTATACAATCGTTTAGTTTGGGTGGTATGCCTATTGTTTTAGAAAAAGATCTGCTGTTTGAAGACTGTGCTGAACACAAAGGCGCAGTATACGTAAAAGGCTGTGATCCAGAAAATCTAAGAGAATACATTGTAGGAGCATCCAAAATCCATCAAATAAATGGCATGGATCAAGATACCATAACAAGACTGTATCCTGAAATGCAATAAATAATCGCATGCCTACAGTATCAACTATATTACAATCACAAGTAGATGCTTCAGATTCTTCTGCCGAAACCGTATCCGAAGCAGTAAAAGCAGATGGCTACTACGGAAACGCTGATGGCTTACACACTGTGGCATACATGTGCTCTGCAGACTTTGTAGGCACTATCAAAATACAAGGTTCACTAGCAACTGGTCCAACATCATCAGACTGGTTTGACGTCGACAGTACATCTGTAGGAGACGGGTCTAGTGTTGTTTCTACACAGTATATAAATTTTACTGGCAACTTTGTTTGGGTAAGATCTGTGGTCACTGTCACCACCGGCTCTGTCACCAAGATACTCCTTAATTTTTAAAACAGCATATAATTAATTGTATGATAGCAGGAAAAGTATGGGGAACCACCGAACTTATAGAACGCAACGGAGTTTTAGAATTTCACAGAATAGTTACTAAAAAAGGCGGCGTGTGTTCGAAACACCTGCATGAATACAAATGGAACGGATTTTTTGTAGAATCTGGTAGCCTTCTAATCCGTGTGTGGCAAAAAGATTATGATCTAATAGACGAAACAGTGCTGAAGGCAGGCGATTACACCAAAGTAAAACCTGGTCTGTTGCATCAATTCGAATGTTTGCAGGATTGTGTGGCTTATGAACTGTATTGGGCAGAGTTTCCTGAAAAAGATATTAAAAGAGACTCAGTAGGGTTTTCTAAATAAGTTGACAGACACTATTTTTAAAGTAAAATAAAACTATGGATATAGATAAAATTAAAATACACTGCACAGATAATGACAAATTTGTAGAGGCTGTTGTAGTAGATAAAACTGATAGGTGGCTGTTAACAAATATTCAACCTGGTGATATTAGACTGCAACTTCGAAAGACCAAACCTGGTATCTATGTTGGTAATATGCTGGGGCGAGAATTTGTCTACAAAGAATAAGATACATCTACAATTAGAATACGAAAACAATTGGATTGATCATCCATTGTATTGCGAAGTAAAAGTAGATAATCGCTTGGTGCATTTAGATCTCTCCGGACAAAAAAATGTGTCCATAAACAAAAAAATTGTGCTAGAAGGAAAAAATCATACTCTAAGTATCAGAATGTACAACAAAGACAACAGAAACGTTAGTATAAAGGACAACCAAATTGTACAAGATTCCTTTATAAAAATAAAAAATGTTTTTATTGACCAAATCAATATCACTTCACTAGCAGTGCTCAGTTCAGATTTGGTCACAGATGACGGCACTTTGATGCAAAAAGCAGGTGCTTTGCACATTAACGGGGTATGGAACTTTAAGTTTGACACACCTGTGTATGAGTGGCTGTTACAAGAGATGTACGGATAAATATTTGCATGTATGATGAATCATTAAGCAATGATATTACAGAGTATATTTTTGCTGATGAAAATATGTATCGCAAACATTTTGTACCCTGTAAAAGTCACATGCAAAAAAATCCACAGGATCACGACAGGGTAATGGAACTAGTTGATAATGCTGTATACAATTTTGTTAAAACAACAAATATTCCAATGTCAAAAATTACTCCAGAAACAAAAAAAGAACTGGCAATCAACGTGTATCAAGAAATGATAAACGATGTTTTGACAGGAAAATCACAAAAATAAAATATCTGTTACTATAGGAAATTCATTATTCCAATCGCACGGTTGTTTGTGCCTTGGCTCTGCTAATACAATACCTCCATATTCAAATGCTGTTGTCCATTTTGGTGTTTTCCAATGATTGCACCAATCGTTCTCATATGTTTTCCACCAGTCTTCAAACCCAGGCTCAAACGTTTCGATGTTGTAAGAATTTGCATAGATGAAAAAAGTTGGATCAAAATTCCTGTGAGGTTTTATTAATTCGTTGACTCTGATTTGATCATCAGGTTCTTTGTCCATATAGTAACCTCCAGGAGGTTTGCCCAACTCTCCCCACTTGCTTATTAGAGTGTTACTGGGGATTTCAGATTGATAGTAATCATACAGGTCTAAATTTCTTGTGATAGGTCCAGCAAGATGTCCCCATTGTATTTTCCAAAAGGCATCTGTTCGGTGACTGTGTGCTGATTCCACATCATGAATTGCGTCATGGAACTCATATAACAAAATAAGTTGCTCATGCGTAAATTTATCTTTTGTATTGTGCATCTGTTCATATATTTCATGCAGTTTATTCATGCACTGTTGATCCATGTTAATGTCAAAGTCAATGACAATTGAACACTTGGTTTTAATCAATTGTGTTAAATCTTGCAAGTTTTTTAAGTTATTCCTTGATTTATTTGGCCATATCGACTGTGATCTATTGTATGGAACTCTGTGTATCAGTTTTATTTGCCAAGCAAATATATTACCAATTTCATTATCAACTATGTCGTAAGTTTCTGTGTGTCCATTATCTACTGCATTATTACCATATATTAACTGTAGAGGCATGCAGATAGTTATTGATTTGTACAAAACACTCAATTATAATGATTAATAAATATCATACACTATGAGATTCAACGAAGTACAAAATAATAATTTAGCATTTGTTTTTGGCAGATTTAATCCACCAACAGCAGGTCATGGAAAGTTGTTAGACAAATTAGCAAGTGTAAACTCTAACTACAAAATATATGCTTCGCAAAAACAAGATAAAAAAAGTAACCCACTGCCTTATGATAGAAAATTGACTTTTTTAAGTATGCAGTTCCCCAAACACACAAAAGGCATTGTTGTAGATAACAGTATCAAAACAATCATTGACGTGATGAAATCCATTCAGGAGCAAGGCATCAAAAATGTAACCATGGTAGCAGGATCAGACAGGGTTGATGCATTTCAAAAATTGTTAAATGACTATAATGGAAAAGAATATAAATTCGATTCAATCAATGTTGTGTCTGCAGGTGAGCGTGATCCTGATGCAGAAGGCACAGCAGGTGTATCAGCATCCAAGGCGAGGCAAGCCGCAATGCAGGGTGATTACGAGTCCTTCAAAAAAATGATCAGTAGCACAAATGAAAAACTATCGAAAGCCATGTATGATGAAGTAAGACAAGGTATGGGTGTACAAGAAGAAGCCGCTGGTGTTGGTATTGTGACTAAACAAAATGCTACAAAGGATGTACCAGTCGGAGGTGAATATATGAATGTCAAAAAACTTCATCTTAACAAGAAACAAAAAAAGAAATGATAGAAAGTCCTTGTATTAGTATTTGCACTATAGATTCAGACAGCGGTTATTGCATAGGCTGTAACAGAACCGAAGAAGAAATTGCAACGTGGGGTTACACTGATACTATAGATAAGTGGAAGATGCAAAACCTAAAAGAGTTAGAAACAAGATGAACGAAATAGTTGTGCATGAAAGAGAAGTTACATGTAATGGTGAACTTGGTGATCATCCTAAAGTGTATTACAAGATCGGCGATGAAGGAGTTGCTGTGTGTGGCTACTGCGGCATCAAATACATATACAAGGAACCAAAATGAATCTATTTGAATTAGAACAAGAACAAGAACAATCTAAACCTATATTATATGTAGACATGGATGGTGTATTAGCAGATTTCTATGGTCCTTTTAATAAGATGGCTGGTGTATCAAGTTGGAAACAAGCATCTAAAGATACAGTGAGCAAAGTTCTAAGAGACATTTCCAAGAGTGAAAGTTTTTGGTTGGACTTAGCAGTGCTTCCAGATGCTCCTAAACTGATGCAAGCCATACAGGCATTGTTCCAAGGACAATATAAAGTGTTATCAAAAGCACTCGCAGGTGATCAAAAAGTTAAGTCTCAAAAGATGCAGTGGATACAACAAAATTTATCATTGCAACCAAATGAAATTATTATTATGCCTGCAACAGCTGACAAGGGCATCTATGCCAAACAGTCAGACGGTACTGCAAACATACTGATAGATGATTTTGGATATAATATTAAGAAGTGGCAAACTGCTGGAGGAATCGGCATCCAGCACTCACAGGGCAATATAAATACAACTATACAACAAATGAAGAAGCAATTGATATGAGATTCAGTGAAGTAAACAAAATTGTGGAGAGTATGAGTTTCCATGCTTATAAAAAAAATCCAGAAAATGGATATTGGCGACCAGTTACTGGTGATGAATCCAGGTTCCAAGACAAAGTTTATGCAAGAGATTTTGATGGTGATGCTTTTGATCATCTAAATCCTAAGTACAATCCAGACCATGCTCTTGGCCTTGCAAATGCAAATGCCCGTGACGTAATGAATACCCTAGGGTATGATGAAGAAGGTACAATACCAATTGACGAATTTATTGCAAGAACCACTCAGTGGTTGCAGAAAAACATTGGTAAATTGTCTCCTGAAGAACCATCTCAGACTGATGCAACTCCAGGTGGCATGACAGCAGTGTCAGGCGGCAGGGATGAAGGCTACATGAACCAAATTGTTAAAAAGATGAACGCTATTGCAAGAGATGGCAAAAAGATGGGTGCCACACACGCCGGCATCAACTAAACTGCATGTCATTCATGCAAAAAAACTATTAGTTTTTCGTTTATAATCAGTATAATAAAAATTAAATAGCAGTATGAACAATAAAGAAAAATTAATACCCGGCATTTTTATTATGATAATTGTGATTGTGGCTTGGTTAATTAAACCTGCACACAGTACAGAGCACGAATGGATGGTTGGTGAATTTGCCAAAGTGATTGCAATGTGTAAAAATGATGCTGTGTTAAGAACTGTGGCTGACTTGTATATGACTAAGAATCCTTATGATGCCAATGAAGCAATGAAAATTTGGACTGCGGCTATTATCTCCGGTGAATGTGTGCAAGATAACAACTACAATTTTACAGTACTGCTCACAGAAAAACTAGAAGTGTATAAAGACTTATACAGTGACGGAAAAAACGGTGAATTATGGGAAGCCACGGTGATGATATCCGGAGGTGCTGTAGGCGTATACGTAGGCATGCTTGAACGTAACAGTCTCTCTCAAGAACATCTTCCTAGTATTTCTTTGTAAATACACTTATGCTTCTTATCGAACTTATGATAGATCCAGAAAAATTAAAACTTCAGAAGGTCGATTTAATTAAAAAACTGCAAAGTCTTCCAGCTGATGATAAAACTGCGGCTCTTATAGACAGAGTAGAACAGTTTTTAAATGATGCAGGAGTTGGTGGTAGAGTATCATCTTTGCTATCTAGGGTACAAGATATTGACGACATTGACGTGAAAAAATCAGTACAAAAAATTGCTAAAATAGTATCCACTGTAGATTTTGACACCGCAGGCAGAGAAAAACTTTTTAAACTGTGGAACGCAGACAAAATAGTAAACAAAAAATTATTAACCACAGGTGGTATTCATAAAATAAGCGATGTATTTTCGGGATATGGAAAAGATCCTGCTATGACTGAACTTGTAGATGATTTAAATGATGTAATTGCACAAGGAGTAGGCCCAGGTGAATTTGCTCTAGCAGTGTTAAGCAAAGGCATTGCAGGTATAGGTGCGGGTGCTGGTACAGGCGATTTATTAGTAGATGGCATACCTGTAGAACTTAAGGCCAAGAGAGTAAAGAATGCTAGACTAACAGACAGAAATGTTACTGTAACATCTCAGTACCCTGGCCTAGTTGATAAATTTATGGCCAAATATGAAAAAAACATTAAAGATCTAGAAGATCAAGGGTTAAGCATGAGGTCTGTACAGGGTATGAACCTGGGACAATTAGCAAAACTAGTACAAACTTCTAAGAGTAGAACCATAATCAACGATGTAACAACTATTTTAAACAATATATTTCCAGGAGTGGACGGATTAGAGAAAATATCCAATGCACTTATCAAGGATAACGAACTGGCTAGGAAACTTTATGGACAAGCCAGCCTGCAATACTATTTGCAAACTAAAAGAGCCAAAGGCGATCTTTCAGGAATTTTGTTTATTAACATGGGTCAAAAAACGTATACCTTTATTGAAAGTGTAAAAGACGTTATAAACAACGGTTTTGCATTAGAAATATCCACTGCATATGCGTTAGCATTAAAAGATCCAAGCAATAATCCTTACCCACAGATAGGACTTTCTACTTAGGAAGTTACCAGCAGTAGAGTTATAAATACACGCATGTCACACCAATCAGACTTTATGGCCGACTTATATAAAAGATGGGATGCTGTAAATCTAGTATCTAAACCAGAACATTATAGCGAAAGACTTGCTAGAGAAGGCGTAGAAGTAGAAGAAGGCAAAGTTAAAGACATGCTGATGGATCTGGAAGATGATGCAACTAAAATGAGCAAAGTAGACTTTGTTGCCAAACATGGCGAAGACAAAGCAAGTATGTGGGATAAAGTTAATAGCAGTGACTACCAAGACATTAGTGACTTAATGGATGATGCACCTGTAATGAAGTGCAAAGACTGTGGATGCGAACAAGACAATCCACAACCAGATTGTAACTGTTCACATGATTCACATGAAGGTCCACACTTTCGTATAGCAAAAATGGAAGACGGTCACACAGATGTTGATTCAATGGAATCTATCACAACACAGATCATGAAAGATGCAATGCACTTGTACAAAATGTTTAAAGACAAAAAAGGCACAGATAGTTTAGACACATGGTTAACCAACAAAATTGCAGTTGCGGCAGACAAATTAAATTCAGTAAGAAACTATTTAGAAAATCCAACAGATGACGAAGTATCTGAAAAATACACACCCACAAAAGACGAAGATGATTACGATGCTAAAGCAAAGGCATTGCAAGATATTCAATTAGATCCTAATACTTCAAAAGATCCAGAACTTAGAAAAGAATTAATTAACCGTAAAAAAGCATTAGAAAAAGACAAGGCGATAAAAGACGACATACAAAAGATAGGAGAATCAACAATGTCAGACAAGAAGAAACTAAACGAGGGTATTAGTATCACAACAGATACATTGGAAGATTCCATTGCCCTTATGACTATACTTAAAAACGCAGGACTTGACCCAAGTCAAATGAACATTCAGAAACCGCAACCCTCAATGCCGGAACCTGCAATGGAGCCTATGGGGCAAGAACCTGAAGCATCAATGCAATCAAGCATGGATGAACCAGAAACTGAAACTTACGATAATGAACCAGGTGAACAGTATTTAGACCCAAAAGATTATGAATTAAAACGTAACGTAATACCTAATTCAAAAATGGGGCCATCGGCAGCGTCTAGCGGCGACAATCCACTTCCAGAAAGTGAAGAGATTGATGAAGAACTAACAGCGGCTCAAAAAAAATTACCAGCAGGCTTACAAAAGGCTATTGCAAAAAAACAAGGCAGTAAGGATGAAGACGATGACAAAGAAGAAGTTGATGAAGCAAAACCAGACTACCTAGACCTTGACAAAGATGGCGACAAAAAAGAGCCTATGAAAAAGGCAGCCAAAGATAAAGAAAACAAAAAAGATGAAAGTGTTACAGACACAGACAGAATGATTGCTGAACTAAACAGACAGTATGAATTAATGCTAGTAGGTGGAGTACAAGAAGCACTAGGACTTACAGCATCAGCAAGAGTTATAGCAGACGAAACACTGTATGATGGTTCTAGATTTATTGTGGCAGAAGTTGTAGACAAAGGTGAAGGCCTTGTAGCAGAAGACGGAGCATGGGAAGGTGATACTACTCCTTACAGAGTTGCTTATCTTGTAAAAGAAGGCAAAATTGTTGGACAAATCGGAGCAGGTGATGTACCATATCTTTCACAAGATGGTAACGGCACCCGTCCAGTAAATCATAATTTAAACAAATTAAATCTAAATGCAAATAACTTCTTTGAAGATCAAGTCTTAGCAGTTGATGCAATCAAATCTATGTACGAAGATCTAGGTGAAAAACTTTTTAGAGAAGTAACAACTGAATTTGGCGGTTGTGAAATGTACAGAAATGAGTAGTCAAGAAGGTTACGAAATGAGAAGACTAGCAAACAGCATAGACAATCTTGCTCTAAACGCAGATGCTGTTCAGTACAGTAAGATCATGGATGCACTCAAAGACAAAGAAGATGAGTTTGCAAAGTTAGCAGAAGAAACTGTTGATCACATGTCAAAAATTTCTGAAACAATCAAAACAGGACTTAGTGATTTAGGATGCAATGTTGAATCAACAGAAAACAGTATGAACTCGGCCGATGTCCAATACAATCACAATGGCAAAACATACAATATAAATTTTAGAATCGAAGAGGTAAAATAGTGAACGACTTAGGAAAAGTATTAGACACGCTTGTAGCAGGCAATGAACAAGAAGCACAGACCATGTTCAAAGACATGATTAAAAAAGAATCAGATGCAATTTACAACAGTCTTAAATCAAACTCTGAAACCTCATTTACACCAGAAGTAGAAACAACAGAATAATAAACAAGCATAGTGCTTGAAAATCTTTTTGTAAACATCTGTCCTTTTAACACACCCAATCCTATTTAAATTCAATTTTCAAAGAATTGTGCCAGTCATACGAAGTCCATGACAAATTCATAATTTATTAAATACATGGATGACACTCGAAGAACTTAAAAAACTTGCTGGCGTAGGTGTGTATGATCAAACTCCCAAAGAAAACATATCCATCACAGGCACAGAAAAAAGACGCAAAGAACGTGAACTAGGTCTACGTCCAGGGGATCCAGATTGGTTTAAATTATGGTTTTCAAGACCTTATATGACTGGTCCTGTGAAACTAAGAAGCAAATGAGAATCACTGAAGTAATTGGCGTACCCATGCCACACACAGCAAAACCTATGGGTCTAAAAAAAGTGACCAAAGATGGCAAGACATATTATGTTTCAATCAACACTGATCCAAGACGCGGTGAAGGCAACCAAACTTATATCAAAGATAGTTTTGCCGATGGCAAGAAGCCAGGACGCAAAGGATTATCAAAACGAGTTGGTGTCAATCAAAAAATGAGTATATCTCAACTTAAAAAAATTGCCAGCACTGCTACAGGCGAACGCAAAAGAATGGCTCAATGGAATCTAAACATGAAACGTGGCCGTGCTAAAAAGAAGAAATAATGTCTCTACTACCAATTAACAGGCCATGGAGCCATGTACCAGACATTAGAGTCATGGAGTATCCTGTGGTGCACAATTTTGGATTTGTGATTACAAAAATAGATCCAAGCGTACAATACACTGTAAGAGTATTCCATAACAATACTATATGTGCAGAAGTAGAACTTGTAGATGTAAACACATTTGTAGAAACACCAGCCGACCAAACAAATAGTTTTGAATTTAAAATAATAAGTGGACAAATTGGTGCAACACAAACAGTGTGGGTGTCTCAAATAACAACAAAAAGTTTTATAGCACACAGTCAACACACTGTATCTGCTGTGTGTAAATTAGGAGAAGAATTCACACACAATGGTATTACATATCCTCCTAACCCTAACAAATTAAGATTTGTATGTGATTACAAAGACTACTTGATAGATGAAGACGGAGTGTTTAAAATTAGTATTGATATACAAGATCATGAATTCTTGCCTAGCACGAGCAGCCAAAAAATGCTCAAAGTAAAAGTAGACAGTAAAGATTGTTACTTGTTTAGATCAAATATTTTTTCTATTCCTGACCATGTGCAAGGATATGGTGTCATGATTCCAAGACAGACAAAGAGACACAGTGGTCGTCAAGTCAATACATCAGATAGGTTGGCTAGAGAATTTGAACAATCAAGATTAAAAATTTTGCCAAAGATTGATATCGATCGGCCTTTTTTATTCATTAAAAAAGTCAAATCTATATGGGATTATCACTTTTTTATCCACGATAGCATATATTTTTCTTACATGTCCAGCCTAGCATTTCGATTAAATATGTTGGAGATATTAAAAAAATGAAATTTAAAGAAATTGTAGAACAGGCAACAGCAGGAGCAACAAGTGCAGGAAATATTGCTACTGTAAACAATCCACATATTGCAAACCCGGATAGGTTTAAAACATCATACACAGGCTCGCCAGGCAAGTCTGGAACTAAATCTCCGAGGCATAAAAAAGTAAAAAAACAAAAACCTACAGACAATGCGTTGAACATGCCTAATGTGTCATTATTTGGTGGCCCATTACTTAAAAGATGATCACCATTGAGTGTAAAAACCTCCCCAAAGTCAGAGTTTTTATCAATAATGAATTGTTTGTCGACCAACAATTACCCTATAAAAAAACTAAATTAGTTCCTGTTGTACAGGGTAATATCAACAAAATACTGGTCAAAAACATGTGTTCGGATCAAATTGTAGCAAATGGTCAAGTAATTGGTCCTAATAACTACACAGAACTACGTAGAAAACCCAGTTGGATGGGGCAGTCTAAATCCAAGTCTAAACTTCGTCGTTAATAAATATCGTTATGTCCAGTGTACTAACAAATCTGTTCGAATCTATGGAAAACAAAAAGGTTCAAGAAACTGTAAAATCAAAACTTTTAGACTTTGAAAAAATGATTGCTGACTCTGCTAGAGCATCAGGTATACAACCAAGAACATATTTGAAAAATCTTGTTGCAAAAAATGAAGCATTTGCAAAGTCACCATTAGTAAAAGTATTAATGGGTGAAGATGAACTTCCTTTTCCAGACGCTAGAGAAGTTAAAACTAAAGGATTAAGAAAAGATCCAAACAACCCAGCATATATTGGGCCTAATACAAGTCCTAAAGTAGCATATGCGTTAAAACAATATGTAGCACAAAACCCAGCGTTTTGGACAGGCAATTCAGGTAAAGCAGATAAAAAAGATTACGAAGAATTGATGAGATTAGCATTAACAGATATGAATGCTTTTTATAAAAAAGTAGATAGTATGGATAGTAATCCTAGAGATGGTGTATATCAAGCACTAACAAATAAAGGATTAGGTATTGGAACATCTGAACAAGAGCAAACAAATGAAGATGAAACTTCAGCAGTGATGGACATTCTTGCAAAACATCCGGAAGAGTATAAAATGCTAAAGGATGGCAATGGATTAGGAGACGATTTATACGCCGCACTGTTTACACATTTTTCTGCCACAGGCGAAATGCCATATGGTACACAAAAAGCAAGAGATGGCGATCCTTATCAATGGATCGAAGACGAACTGGATGATCTTGGACTTTTAGAAACTGTGGTTGAAGCATTTGACGATCACAAAGAAGACCTAGCAAAAGAATTATATTACAACGGCTCATTTAAAGAAGAGATTCAATCTAAGTTTAAAACATGGGAAGACTATATGGCATCAGAAGAGTTTGAAGAAGATGCGGCAAGACTCATGTCAAAATTTGAGTCTGTGGCACATGTAGATGAAACAGTAATACATGAAGCACTAGATGAAGCCAAAAAGAAAAAAGGCAAAAAGAAACCTGCACCTACATCTCCAGAAAAATGGAGCAGAGCCAAAGCCAAAGCCAGATCCAAATTTGATGTGTATCCATCAGCATATGCAAATGCTTATGCGGCCAAAGAATACAAAAAAATGGGTGGTGGTTGGAGAATGGCTACAAAATAATGCGTATTGGCCAATTACAAAATCCAATACCAGGCGACGTGCTTACATTCGAATTTGGTGATGCACTTGCAATTGATACTCCGATTATTGAAGTACACAATAACAATATACTTGTTTACACAGATGAAATAGCAGGCAAACTGCTTAACACTCTAGAAGCAGAATACCAAGGGCGTACAGTTAAACTAAACAAACCAACACGTGGTGATGTTTCTAAATTTAAAGTGTATGTGAAAGATCCAAAAACTGGAAACATAAAAAAAGTTAATTTTGGTCATGGCGGGACCAGTGCCAAAAAAAGGGGAGAAAAGACAATGAAAATAAGAAAGTCAAACCCCGCAAGGCGCAAATCATTCAGAGCCAGACACAATTGCGACAACCCAGGACCTAAGACCAAAGCAAGGTACTGGTCGTGCAGGAACTGGTAAGTACTACTGAATGGCGTACCTCAACCATAATATTCCACCATTCTCAGCCTATATCAGAAATGAATATCTTTACAATCATACCAAAGGTCATGGAGAATTCACATTCTGTGATGTTCACTGTGTAGCGTCATTAGAACGCAGAGCATTACTGTTTGAAGTGTTAATGCCCAATGGTGTTAATTGGACCAGAAGACCAATACATTCATTTGTGTGGAAGAAAGATGCACCGCAACACAATCTTAACATACATCAATATTGGGACTGTTTTTCTCCTTATGTGAACGTGCAAGTAAGAAATAGACTTGCCAATTGTAGAGCAGAACTGCTGGATTGGAAGGGTGCTAAACGCAAAGGTACATACATGTTTACAATAGATTGGTCATGGGAAGCAAAGGGATCCAATCTTGATACAAACTTCTCAGAAGATCCAGAACACAAATGTGCTCACATGTTTAGAATGGATGACGGCAATTTCTTTGCTTATCCTAACAATAGAACAGTTTGGTATGATGATGCATTCATGGAAGAAAGACTGCAAAAGAATCCTGGATATCTGATTGACCAAAACTTTTACACAGTAGAAAATACCAGAGAAGACTCGATTACTGATGATTCATACTTTACTCAGTTTGAGAGAGAAACACCTACACAATTCAATATCAAAGACGACAGTAAATAACACTATGAAACTGCAAGAACTACTCGATGTGCCTGTACAACTCAAGGATCCACAATCGCCTGGCACTAGAGGTCTTCAATTGCGTAAAAAACGACCACAACGCAGATACTTTGAGTATATGCATATGGTCAAAGAAGACATAGACTATTGTGCCAACTGCGGTAACCTTATATTACCAGAAGCATACAAAGGTGGACTGAGAAAATGGTTCAAAGACAAATGGGTAAACATTGCCAAAAAGAAAAAAGGTGGTGGTCATCCCGAGTGTGGCACATCAGGTGACAAAGAAGGCTATGCAAAATGTGCACCAGCATCCAAAGCAAGATCTATGACTAAAAAACAAAAAGCATCAGCAGTAAGAAGAAAACGTTCTGCACAACGCAAAGCAGGAAGACCTGGCAAAGAGTCTGGTGGCGCAGGCAAAAAACCAATAAACGTCAAAACCAAAAAATAACAATAGACAAATTTTGCAAGTGATTGTATACTAGCAACAAGGAGTTTTTTATGAACAAAGTTTTTAATTCAGAAGAAGTGGCCAAGTTGACGCAAGTCATCAACGACGGCATGAAAGTTAAACAAGAGCTAAAAGATCTTTCAGAAGGATTGAGAGATACTGTAAAAGCAGTGGCAGAAGAAATGGAAATAAAACCAGCAGTGCTTACTAAAGCAGTAAACATTGCGTTCAAAGAATCATTATCAGCAGAAAGAGAAGATTTTGAATACTTAGAAACTATTCTGGAAGCAGCTAAAAAGGCCTAATGAATCCTATAAACATCTTAAAATGGAGTGGCACTAGTTTACTGGTAATCGGTACTGGTGTCAATTCATTAGGATATTATCCACAAGGTCCTATATTGCTAGTGTTCGGTGGATTGGCTTGGTTAACAGTTTCTATACTGTGGAAGGAACCTGCACTGATTGTAACTAATTCTGTTCTTGCACTAGTCGGCATAGGCGGATTGTTTATAAATTATATTACACAATGAGTTATGTTGATGCACTATTTGACAGAGACACAGATAAGATATCTGTAGTTGAAAGAGTAAATGGCGAAAGAAAGTATCTTGAATATCCTGCAAGATATATAGGATACTACGATGACCCAAAAGGCAAATTCAAATCTATATTTGGCACACCTGTTTCAAGAATAGCCACTAAATCTGGAAAAGAATTTAAACGTGAAGTTGCCATGCAAAATGGCAAACGTCTGTATGAATCTGATATAAATCCTATCTTTAGATGTCTAGAAGAAAATTATCTTAACAAAGATGCTCCAGAACTTCAAGTTTGTTTTTTTGACATAGAAGTTGACTTTGACCCAGCCAAAGGCTATGCTAAACCTGCAGACGCATGGGCACCTATAATATCAATTACTGTGTATCTGCAATGGTGTGATCAATTGATCACTCTTGCTATTCCGCCTAAAGATTTTCCTAATCCAGAAATTATAGAACAAGAATTTGAAAATACTATGCTGTGTCCCACTGAAGCAGACATGTTGGACAAATTTATTACACTGGTTGAAGATGCAGACGTGCTGTCAGGTTGGAATTCAGAAGGATTTGATATTCCATACACTGTGAACAGAATACAAAAAGTGTTAAGCAAAGATGACACAAGACGACTGTGTTTGTGGCAGGCTATGCCACGAAAAAGAATGTTTGAAAGATTTGGCAAGGAAGAACAAACCTATGACATAATTGGTCGTGTGCATTTGGATTACATGCAACTGTACAGAAAATACACATACGAAGAAAGGCATTCATATGCACTGGATTTTATTTCAAAAATGGAATTGGGCGAGCAGAAGACTCCGTATGAAGGCACACTAGATACGTTGTATAATAAAGACTTTGTAAAGTTCATTGAATATAATAGACAAGACGTTGCACTTTTAGGTAGACTAGATGAAAAATTAAAGTTTATAGCACTGTCTAATGAACTTGCTCATCAGAACACAGTGTTGATTCAAACTACCATGGGTGCTGTGGCAGTGACTGAACAGGGCATTATCAACGAAGCACACAGACGTGGCATGGTTGTTCCGGACAGAATCAAACGTGAGCCAGGATCGACTCCAGCCGCGGGTGCGTATGTGGCATATCCTAAAAAAGGCCTGCATGACTGGATAGGGTCAATTGATATCAATTCACTGTATCCATCTGTAATTAGAGCATTGAATATGGGTCCGGAAACTATTGTAGGTCAATTACGTCCTATCGATACCGATGCTTCTATCGAACACAAAATGGCTAATAAGATGACATTTGCAGGTGCATGGGAAGGTGAGTTCGGTACACTGGAGTATTCTGCTGTCATGCGTAAAGACAGAGCCCAAAGCATTACTATTGATTGGGAAAATGGTGAAACAAATATTTTAAGTGCGGCAGAGGTTTATGACTTGATATACAACAAAGATCAACCATGGTTTTTGAGTGCAAATGGCACAATTTTTACACATGAATTTGCAGGAGTTATTCCTGGACTTTTGGAACGTTGGTATGCTGAAAGAAAAGAATTGCAGAAAAAAATGCGACAATCTGCCGCGGCAGGCAACAAAGTTGAACAAGCATTTTGGGATAAAAGACAACTTGTTAAAAAAATTAACTTGAACAGTTTGTATGGTGCTATTCTTAATCCTGGTTGTAGATTCTTTGATATCAGAATTGGTCAATCAACCACACTCACAGGAAGATGTATCACAAAGCACATGGCGGCAAAAACAAATGAAATTATCACAGGCGAATATGATTACAGAGGAGATTCCGTTATATATGGCGACACTGACTCTGTGTACTTTTCAGCATATCAACCTTTGAAGAAAGAAATTGATGCAGGCAATGTGCCATGGACAAAAGATTCTGTTGTGCAATTGTACGACTCTGTTGCAGAAGAAGTTAACAAGTCTTTTCCAAAGTACATGCAACAGGCGTTTAACTGTCCGGCCACTTATGGTAAAATTATTGCAGGTGGTAGAGAAGCAGTTGGTTCAAAAGGATTATTCATCACTAAAAAAAGATATGCTATGAAGATCTATGACTTGGAAGGTGAACCAGTTGATAAAATCAAAGCAATGGGTCTTGATCTTAAACGTTCAGACACTCCTGCTTACATACAGGACTTCTTGTCTGATGTGTTAGATAAAGTGTTAACCGGTGCTGAAGAAGAAGAAGTTATGGATTTTATTGCTGGCTTTAGACTAGAATTCAAAAAGATGCCGGGATGGGAAAAAGGATCTCCTAGACGTGTAAACAAACTAACAGAATATCATTCTCGAGAAAAACGTAAAGGTAAAGTGAACATGCCAGGTCATGTGAGAGCGGCTATAAATTATAATACTTTAAAAAAGGTCTATAACGACAGATATTCTATGGATATCATCGATGGACAAAAATGTATTGTGTGCAAACTAAAAGACAATCCTATGGGGTACACGTCGATTGCATATCCAACAGATGAGTTGCGTATTCCCGATTGGTTCAAAGAAATGCCTTTTGCTGATGCCGAAATGGAAGCAACATTGATCAACAAAAAATTAGATAATTTAATTGGTGTGTTAGACTGGGATCTAGGTAACTCAGAAGCAGACAATACTTTTGACAAACTATTTGGATAAATTATTTAAACAATGGTATCTAGGCGTCAAATTAAACAAGCAATTAAAGTTTTAGAAGAAGCATGTGAAGAAGAGTTTTCTGGAGTAAAATACGAATTAAAAAATGCTCTTTCCACTGCTAAAAGTCTTATGGAAGAGTCAGACAAAAAAATACTAGCACTGTCGCATGACCAAGGAATGTCTCAAATAGTTTTTGGGTTTACTGAAGATTATGTTAAAAACTTAGAAATTAAACATTCTAAAATAGTAAAAAATTTTATCAATCTTTGGTGTACTAAACAAGCAGATTGGAGATACCCATGGTGTTTTACCTGTCCTAATCATATTGATTATGTTTACCATGCAGTCAAATCTCATTTAGTTTATGTTTGTACAAATCATGTTACTCAACAAGAACTTGTGCATAATACTTTAACAAAAGTTGCAAAGACTGAATGGGCACAAGCAACAATGTTTAGAGTAAAACCATTAGAGTTTACAGGGCACATTAGAGATCAACATGTGCCTTTTTATCAAATAGGTACTGCAATTAGTTTGGATTATGTGCCATATTTTAGCATTGAGCAAATACGTATTTTTATAAGTTCTCTAGAAAAAATACTTAGACCAGGTGGACAAGCACTTGTACATTATGCTGACGGAGAACTAACATTAGAATGGGAATCATTTATAAACAAAGAAATTTCATTTTGTTCACAGGATATGCTAGAACAAATTGCCAAAGACAGTAATTTAAAATCCGAATTTTTCCATATAGACACAAAATACTCTTTTGTAGTTTTAACAAAACCAGGTGCTAAAGTAAGCATCAAAGGACATTTAACAAAGATCGAATCAGAGGATTGACTTTCGATCTAATTACAAGTATAATAATTTAACAAGGAGATACACGCATGAAAGACATACTACAAGATATTGTTGCTCACACACATTCACTAGGCTTTATAGAACTAGTAAAAATTGTAGGAGATGACAAACAAACAGAGTTAGACGCAATGGCCGAAGACAGAGCAGTTGTTGTAAAAGCACAGATGCATAAGCCAGTTTCTGACATACAAGGAACATTTGGAATGTCTAATTTGGGGCAATTAGATATTATTTTAAAGATTCCAGAATACAAAGATGCAAAAATAACAGTGAACACACAAGAACGAAACGGTGAAACTGTGCCAACAGGTTTGCATTTCGAAAATACTATAGGTGATTTTCAAAATGATTATAGATTTATGAGTAAAGAGATTGTGGAAGAAAAATTAAAGTCTGTGCAATTTAGAGGAGTAACTTGGCACGTAACAATAAATCCAACTATGCCTGATATCATGAGACTGAATCATCAAGCATCTGCAAACTCGCAAGAACAAGTGTTCACAGTTACTACAGATGGTGACGAATTAAAATTCAAATTTGGAGATGCATCATCACACGCAGGCGAATTTACATTTGCAAAAGGTATTACAGGTGCTTTAACAAAATCATGGTCATGGCCAATAGCACAGATTACTTCAATACTAAAATTGCAAGAAAAGTCTAGCAGTTGCGAGATGGCTTTTTCAGATGATGGTGCGGCGCAGATTACTATAGACTCTGGTATGGCAAAATATCAGTACATACTACCTGCACAAACAAAATAAATGAACAAGAATCTTACTGAAGTACAAAAAGACTATGCTGTGTTTCTTCCGGCTCTTAGTGGATTCTATGCGACATTTATAGGCAAACAACGTGTTGATAATACCTATGTTGATCCAGCACGTATGCCTGCTAACTTTAACGGCAATATGGAGAGTCTCAATTGGCTCAATCCAAAAGATTCTCTGTTTGAATATAATTGGACATTATACTCGGCCGGTCATGCAGAATTAGACATCAACAAAGATTCTCCTAAAGAAGATATGATTCGCAATCGTGATAGAAACACATCATGGTTGCTGGGTGACTCTGGAGGATTCCAAATAGGTAAAGGCGTGTGGGAAGGCAACTGGAAAGACATTGACTGCCCACGTGCAAAGAAAAAACGTGAACAAGTTCTTGCTTGGATGGACGCTTACATGGACTATGGCATGATATTAGATATTCCTGCGTGGGTGGCTCGTTCTCCTGAAGGAGTAAAAGCAACAGGAATTAGCACGTACCAAGAAGCAGTAGATGCTACACGTATTAATAATGATTACTTTATGAAGAATAGAAACGGCAACTGTAAATTCTTAAATGTATTGCAAGGTGAAAATCATGCAGATGCAGATGACTGGTATGAAAGAATGAAAGATTACTGTGATCCCAAAGTATATTCAGATCATTTCAATGGTTGGAGTATGGGTGGACAAAACATGTGTGATGTTCATCTGGTTCTAAAACGCTTAGTTGCTTTGCGATTTGACGGACTGCTAGAAAAAGGCAAACATGACTTCATGCATTTCTTGGGTACATCCAAACTTGAATGGGCCACACTGCTCACTGACATTCAAAGAGCAGTAAGAAAATATCACAATCCCAACTTTACTGTAACATTTGATTGTGCATCTCCTTTCCTAGCAACAGCAAATGGACAAATTTACTGCGAGTTAGAAACCAATGATAGAGAAAAATGGGTGTACAGAATGGTGCCAAGCATTGACAACAAAGCAATGTCAACAGATACCACTCCATTTGCAGAAGCATTTGTGAGAGAAGGTAAACATCATAGTTTCCTAGACTCACCTATTAGTAACGGACTTACAGCAAAAGATATATGCATATACGGACCAGGCGACCTAAATAAGATCGGTAAAGAAGGTAAAACATCATGGGATTCGTTCTCATATGGAATCATGATGGGACACAATGTATGGATGCACATTAACGCAGTTCAAGAAGCAAATAGACAATACGATAATGGTATAATTCCTAAGATGTTAGTTGAAGAAAAATTTGATAGGGTTTATTTCAAAGATATTGTTGAAGCCATATTTGCAACGGATGACAGACAAGTAGCAGATGCTATAATACAAGAATATAGCAAATATTGGCAGAGTATTATTGGTACTAGAGGAGCAACAGGTAAAAAAACAGTGAATGCATCAACTATGTCTAATAATTTATTTAGGGAGGCTTAATGGTAGAAGAACAGAATGATATCAAACAGGAACTTAAGAAAATTAAAAAACGTGTGAAACAACTAGAAGCACAAAGAGAGTTAGTTAGAGCATGGGAACACAAAGCAGAACTATTAGACCTAAAAAAACAAAAATTAAAATACAAAGAAATGGACAATAAAAATGAAACGTGATTATGATGACGGAGTAAAAGATAACGTAGTCTTCTTTACAGGCAAAGAAGTTGAAAAAACTCCAACGCATGGTAAAGAAACATTGTTTGTGGTAGGTGTACACTCTTCTAAAAAAATCAAAGCAATGGCAAAAAAGAATAATGCCACACACATATATCTTGGTGCCAATCATTCAATGAAACACCTAGGCGGTGAATATTATGAAAGTTTACAGAGAATTATCAAAGTGTTACTTGAAGACTATTACGTAACTTTAGATATTCCTATAACTCCTAGAATTCCAGGCATAGATGATCTATTAGAACATAAAAAATTTACAGTGGTATATGCATTGCCAATAGAAAATATCATGCAGATGAAAGGCAATGTAGTAATAAAATTAGATGACCGTGACTACAAAGCAACTAATCCAGGAGTATGGTGTTGGTCAGTGAGAGACATGATGACTGAAAAGCATTTTACTGATTGGGCAGAATACAGTAAGGACAAAGCAATATGAAAAATATTTGGGTAAAATTCTGTAAAGAAGGTATTCACAAATATCCTGCGGCACTGACTGATCCTGATCTTAAAGGCGTAGAATTCTTAGGATATCCACACAGACACATCTTTCATTTCAAAGTAATGATAGAAGTATTCCATGATGATAGAGACATAGAATTTATTTTGTTTAAAAGATGGTTAGAAGATTTGTATCGAGGCACACTAGAACTTGATTATAAGTCATGTGAAATGATTGCAGACAACTTAGCAGTAGCAATACAAACAAGATATCCTGGCAGACAAATCACAATCGATGTGTCAGAGGATGGAGAAAATGGGTGTTCATGCACCTATGACAAACAAACAAACTGATGACAGTATACATAGTAGACATTGAAGCAGTAGAAACACGTTACACAGCACAGTGGAAGAAACACTTACCTAGGCAAATCGAAAGAAACACTAATTGTAAAGTGGTTACTATATCAGGTGGCGAAACTCCACAAGCAACAACACCTGGAGCATTTTTAAACTTTGGTGGTACTAATGTATACAAATCTAAACAGTTAGAAATTATTGCTGAAAAATTCTGTAATGGCCAAGTTAAAGACGGAGACTATTTCCTCTATACAGATGCTTGGAACCCAACTGTGATTCAACTGAAGTATATGGCAGAACTGTTAGGTGTAAAAATTAAAATAGGTGGAATGTGGCATGCTGGCTCATATGACCCACAAGACTTTCTAGGCAGATTGATCGGCAATGCTAACTGGGTTCGACATGCTGAACGATCTATGTTTGAATGTTATGACCACAATTACTTTGCCACTGACTTTCATATCAACATGTGGAATGAAGTCTTTAAAAACTTAACACATGGAATGACACACCAAGATGCTAAGGTAGTACGCACAGGATGGCCTATGGAATACATGCATCATGAACTAGATGAATATACCGGATTAACAAAGAAAAACTTGATTCTTTTCCCTCACCGACTGGCTCCTGAAAAACAACCAGAAATATTTTATGATCTTAAAGATGCAATGCCACAGTATGAGTTTGTAGTGTGTCAAGAAAAACAATTAAAGAAGCACGAATATCACAATCTCCTAGGAGAAGCAAAATTAGTGTTCAGTGCTAATCTACAAGAAACATTGGGCATATCAGGCTTCGAAGGCTTGTTGGTGGACACTATTGCAATGGTTCCGGATCGATTATCATATAAAGAAATGTT
>Ga0209830_10000867_pt1 | contig 28888 bp, 15 predicted proteins | sample ArcticOcean_MG_C_12_FD_187439 | JGI IMG/M metagenome (GOLD analysis project Ga0209830, IMG submission 187439) | Marine microbial communities from western Arctic Ocean - ArcticOcean_MG_CB8_130 (SPAdes) (version 2) | ecosystem: Environmental > Aquatic > Marine > Oceanic | place: Arctic Ocean...
CGACAAGTATTGATCTTAGTTTCCAGGCATTACGCGTGAAGGGCCATGTTGTCGATGAGTGTTCAGTTTGCGCATCAAAGTCGTATTGGTGACATTTATTCAGTTCACGTTAACCTTAGACCTTCTTCGCTTTGCTTAGGCAAAGTCCAAGTTAGTGAAAAATAGAGCCATTCGTTGAATCATATTGAGCGAAATAAACAAGCATTAAAACGCTAAATTAAGTTTACTGTAGATGAGGGGTGGTTGGTATGGATGGCTTAGGTGGAATTGATCTACTGCCAGAACCGAATGATAGACGAATACTATCTGCAATTGACCCTTCGACTTCAGGCTATCACGATGAATGGCGGGCAGAGGTTACTGGGTGGGCACCACATTATGCAGAACCGATTGCAAATGTACGAAGAACACGATTCACTGCAAGTAATGTGACTGTCTTTGCAATAATCTCAGTAATACTGCTATTGGTTTGGCAATCTGGTTTACTCTTCATTGAACTACCACCACCTAAATCCGAATGGGCCTTTGAGACAACCGAAATACGCCAATTGCAAGACCAAGGGCTTGATGGACAAGGTGTTAGGATTTGTATGGTGGATACTGGTTTTTCTCCTACACATTCAGCATTTGAGGATTTTGAGATAGTATTCAAGGACATGGTTGGAGATTCTACGGAGCCAGTAGATTACGGTACTGTAGGGCATGGCACGATGATGGCCGGATTGTTGATTAGTCAAAGTCATCAAATCGGTATTGCTCCGAATGTTACACTAGCTGTTGTTGCAGCACTCAGCGATAATGGCGATGGTGTCAATTCCGGAGAAGAGTCAGTAGTTGCTGATGCAATACGATGGTGCCACCAAGAGTTTAAGGCAGATATTATCTCATTATCTCTCGGTGGGCAACAAAAACCGGATTCTGAACGTGAAGGGGCTAGTGTCTCTGCAACAAGAATGGCAGTTGACTCCGGAATTTTTGTCGTAGCCGCTGCCGGCAATGATGGCGGAATCGATGATGATGGAATGGTTTCAGCGCCCGCAAATGTAGCACGAGTGATAACCGTCGGCGCAACTACAAGGAGTGGGGATATTTGGTCGAACTCATCGATAGGTTCTCAATTGGCTGAAACAGAGAATCCTCGTCAAAACCCAAATCTAAAACCAGAAATAGTTTCTCCTGGGCATATGGTGATTAGCACAGGAGATAATGGGAATTGGTACTCCAGTAGCGGCACTTCTGTTTCCACAGTATTTGTTTCAGGTGCTTTAGCACTGATTCTGCAAGCACATCCGGAATTAAAAGCAACAGAGAACTCTAACGGCTCTTGTATTGATTCAGTTAAAGTGGCATTGATGAATTCGGCCCATAAAACAGAATCAGTTTCACAGCATGATAATCACCTCGGTTACGGGGAATTAAGATCTCAATCATGGCTTCAAGAAATCTCTACTTCGGCGCAGTGTTGACTCAGTTTACAGATTCCATATTCTCCTGTGTTTGATGGAAAATAAGGTGCTGCGGTACATTTTAGTTAAATTATTTAGCGATTAAAGTGATATCTTAGGGCAGATATGATATTATTGTCTGTTATTTAGTGATATTATTTACCATATTTGATATTATTGCGGTGGCGACTGAGGCGCAGTGTTATATTCAAGCGGATAATGGCACTGTTTACGAGGTGGACAATTTGTCAATACAATCATCCCACAAGAGCCTATCATTGGTAATGCTACTATTACTTTCCAGTTTTACTGGATTAATCACATTACCATCAGCATCAGCTGCGACTACTTCAGGTACTATTACTGGAGAAGAAATATGGTCTGGAACTATCAATCTAAATGGTGACATCCTTGTTGCTGAAGGTTCTAAACTAATTGTTAATGCAGGAACTACCATCAATATTCCACCTGGTAATTTTATTGATGTAGCAGGCGCTATCTGTGTTGGTGATACTTCTTGTGGTGCATCATCTGGTTCTTCATCTAACAAGGCTCGCTTTGTTTGGAGTCTTCCTTCCGATTATACCAAGGTCGGAAGATGCTACGATAACAGCACTAATTACCTAAATAATGTAGATGCAGCATGTGGTTCTGGAATGATTATTAGGAGCACTATTAATCAAGCACTAACCTCACTTAATTATGCACACTTTGAAAATGCATACGGGTATCCAATCTATGTTCAATCGCTTTCATCAATTCAATATGGGGCATTGGTTTTTGATGGTTCATCAACTACTGCAACAGGACTTTCTTTCCAAGACATCAACACTTCCAATATTTTAGCGGTTGATTTTGCCGCACCTACGATAAAAGATTCCACATTCACATTAGGTGTAGATGGAAGAGAGTATGATGCTGCAGCAGTACGTGCATATGGTGCAGGCGCAGGTATTCTTGCAACCTTCCAGATCGAAAACTCAGTATTCACTGGAACAGTTGAACCAGATTGTGGTTCCGATGACGGCGGAAGATCAGTAATTTATGTCGAAGACTCATATATCGGATTAGATAATTTAGAAATCAAAGATAATACTTATGGATTATTCTTGAAAGGTTCATCTGGATATCTCTCAAACTCCACCGTAACTACAAAATGTAACGCAATTGACACAAACTCTCACAAAGAAACTGGAACTATTAAACACACTCTGTATGTCGATAACACGGTAATTACTACCGAGGAAGGGGCAGGACTCACTGCATATGAGGGTGCGATTGTCCATGTGACGGATGTTGTGATCTCTGGTGCAGCAGAAGGCTCAGGAATTGGAGTAAGTTCGTCTACATTGGAACTACATCGCAGTACTATCGGACCGATTGGTGGATGGAATGGATTGTGGGTTTATGGTACATCTGATGTAGTTGCTGAAAACAATACCATTCAGGGTACTGCCAAAGAGGCTGTACTTATCGGCGAATACCACTTCAAAGATCAAGGATGGCAAGTTCCAGCCCCTACCGCAGCACGAATCTATCTAGCAAATAACATAATTTCAGATAATGGTGCTGGTGAATGTAGTTCAACGGCAATGTATGGGGGAGCTTTCGCTTGTCCTGCAGTACACGTCTTTATGTCATCAGCAACAATTTATGATAACACAATCTCTGGAAATCTAGGAGATATCATTCGGGCAAAGGGTTCGATTGTTAACGTTCAACGCAATGTTGCAGATACTGCAGGTGCTTTCGCAGTCAATATTTCACAATATGATGATGGATATGGAAACAAGTTTGGTAGTATTGGATATTTCTCCGGTAATACATGGACTAATGCATCTCAAATTTACAACATCACTGAATCAAGAGTTACAGTTCAATCCGAGTTTATTCCAGACCCAGGTGCAGGGGAATTATACCCAGTCAGCATTAGATGGTTAGGTGCAGAGTGCCCTTACGTCCAAGATGAATGTCTACAAGTACCACAAACCAAGGTATTGCCTCCTCGTTTCATGCCACTCGCGCTAGAAGTGATTGATAATTCTACAGTCTTTTCCTTTGCTGATTTGCAAAACTTTGATGTTAGTAAGGTACACACTCAAGCACAAAACTCTGCTTGGAACGCGCAAGTTAGAGAGGGTGAACTTGTCAGATATCAAGTCAAGGCTAAGAATAGCAATGTTGCAGGTGCCACAGTAGTCATCAGTGATGCAACTGGCTTGCCACTGTACACGCTTGAAACTGATGCCTTTGGTTTCACTCCTCAGGTTTCACTCCCTAGCGACTTTCTATTAGATCGAAATTGGAATCACCAAGTCGGGGAGGCCAATGTTGTAATTCCAGGTGAGACCCATGCAAACGGCAGCCTAATTTACATGGATGAAAATTCATGTGCTGACGGATATGATAATGACGGGGACACATTTACTGATTCCGATGATAATGCTATGACTTCTCCGGGTGCCTCCAATTGTGAACTTGGAAATCGTGAAATGCCATTCTACAGTGTAAATGCATACATGTTCGGAAAGGGAACAAAAGAATTCAATTATGTTCTTTCAGGGCCAATAGATGATGTAATAAATTTAGATAATATCAAGCCGAGTGTAACTTTAGAACAAGCTGATGGATTCTCATTCGCAACAACTGCAGTTCTATCCGGTTCTGCATGGGATGGCCTAGCAGGTCCATATGCAAAGGATATTATCGCATATGAGTCTCAATTCGGATTGGTTAAGAAGGTCGAAGTTCAACCTCCAGGCTCTAGTGATTGGTATTCAGCAACAGATACATCAGGCGCAGGTAGTGAAATTACTCTCTCCAACCACCCATTCAAGGCATGGTCCTTTACATGGGATTTATCAGCCCACCCAGAAGGTGAAGGCGATGTTACATTCCGTGTCCGTTCATATGACGGACTTGACTATTCACCTGTTGAAGTTAGAAAGTACAAATTAAATCTTGTCGCTCCAACCATATTAGTTGACACTCCAAATGATGGTTCAAGTCATGATTCTGGAAAAGTAATTTTCTCAGGAACCGCTTCTGATCCATACTCTGGAACATGGGGTAGTGACATCCAAGGTATTTGGTTTGACATAACAGGGCCGCTTAATGCACAAGGAGAACCATACCGTTCTCACTTTGACGTAGTTGGTTCCACTGCATGGTCATATGAATGGCAATTTGATGAATTGCCATCAGGACAATACATCTTTGAGGTTTGGGCAAGTGATAGTGATTTCTGTATAGACATGGTAGATATCTGTTCATCCGAAATAAGAACTCTACAAATTAACAACGATAATCAGGAACCGATTGTCCAACTGAGTGAACCACTTAACATGGATAGTATTAGAGCATCTGAAGAGACCTTGATTCAAGGAGTCGCAAGAGATAATGATGGTCAAGTAACTAGAGTTGAAATCAGTATTTTTGACTTGGCTAGCGGCTTTGAATTAAATAATGGACCAAATCCTGTGACTACCTTTGCTCCTAATGGTGCATGGTCTGCTATATGGGATACTTCGGATTTGATTCACGATCAACAATACGACCTGGTAGTTCGCGCATATGACGGTGAAGATTATTCTCAGGAAGTTAGAAACCGTATCATTATTGATAACCCTTCTGACCTCAATAACCTAGCACCAACATTCAATGATACTGGATGGGCCAGTACAGTAACTATCTTCTGTGACGCTGATTCTTCCTCCATCGATAGATGTGGTGCTGGTGCAGTTATTGATTTGACACAATTCTTCAGTGACCCTGATGGTATTGGAAGTACTTCTGATGCATTGGTGTTTGATATTTATGATGATTTATCCAATTTAGAGGATGATGATTACATGTATTATATCAATTTAGACTCACAAGGAATTGCAACATATAATCCCCCATATGTTCAATCCGGTAGTGCAGTTACAGAGTGGTCATTGATTGGAGTGATGTTTGAAGCAAGAGATATATACGACTCTGTAGTCTATTCTTACAAAATCAATTTCGTAGTGAAATCAGTTTCATTCACAGTAGAACGAGTCGATTCAGGAGAAATAGCATTCGACCACCCAGCTGTTTTTAGAGGTCAAGGATTGCCTGGTAGCACAGTTGAAGCACTTATTCAACAAGGTGGATTAAGAGTTAACTCGACAAGAGTTCTATCTGATGGTACTTGGGAAATGGATATCTCAATGAATCAATTAAACACAGAAGGCTCTAGAAATATCATCTTTGAAATGGATGGACAAGTGTTCCAAGATAATTCTAATTCTAAAGATCAATCTTGGTCTTTGAGAGTTGCTAGCGATTCTGGTGAAACAAGTGGAATGGTGATGATGATTCTCGGAGTTATTGCTTTGATAGCAATACTAGCAGCAGGAGCATTTTTCTTCATTGAGTTTGAAGAATTTGATGAAGAAGAATCAGCAGCAGAACAAGTTAGTGAAACCGATGAAGACCCTTACGCTTGGGCCAAGGCAAAACTAGCACCTGAGATACCTGTTCGAGAAGCGGTTCAACAAGTTGCAACGGTGGAAGTATCTCAGCACCCAGGATGGTTGTGGGATGCAGAATCTAACCAATGGGTCCCAGATCCAAACTATCAATCTGATAGTGCTGTTTCTGGCGAGATTGGTGGTAGCCAAAAGGGGCCGGAGAACTGATTCTCTACAACTATGCAACAAGAATTAGTTGAAGTTTGACTGACATATAGCACCGGCACTATTGAAAGGGTTTGCACAGGATGGATTAATATGACTAGCACTCAGAAACCCGGTGTACAAGAACGAATACTCTTGCATTTGCTTGATTATTCTGATTACAAAGGTAGTGTCGAAGTTCCGTTTTCGCTTTCTCAAATGGGGATCGCAAATGCAGTTTCAATTGCTCGCTCGAACGTTCCACGTGCCATTGCGGGTCTAAAAGATCAAGGTCTTTTGGTGGAGAGGCAAGCCCACGTCAAGGGTGTTTCCCGAAAACGCAAGGCATACTTCCTCACTGAACCGGGTATGAATCTAGCAGATGAAACATGGAAGAGGTTGAGAGATTTTCCTTTCAAAGCAATTTTAGAAGATGGAAAGGTAGTCTCAACTACACTTGGAAATGCAAATCAACAGTTGCCATTTTCGATGAGGCCAGTTGACCTCATCCGTTACTTAGACGACAATGGCGTATTGGATACAAGGTTACTTTCAAAGGAATTAGTTGAGAGAGATCTTTCAAAGCATGTTGAGAAACAATTGGTAACAGCCCTTGGTGATTTGCCGAGATTAAGACACTTTTACGGTAGAGAAAAAGAACTTGACAACATGGTCAGTTTGCTAGATGCAAGAGCAACAACCTTGCTTATTCCTGGGATTGCTGGTATTGGAAAGACAACTATTGCTAGTAAACTGATTGAAAGATTCATGCATCGTAGGAATCTTTTGTATCATCGCTGCCAAGATTGGGAAGGTTCACGTTCATTTTTTGAATCTGTAGCAGATTGGCTAGCCAATATAGGCGACCCTAAATTCGCTGATTATCTTGCAGCAACTCCAGTTCCAAACCCTTCTGAGGCAGCTCGTTTGTTAGTTGATGCTCTTGAAGGTACTGCGGCGCTAATAGTAATCGACGACTTTCATAAAATCGCTGATTCAACTCTTCACAAGACTTTCCAAGCGATGTCACTCGCTCTTTTGGGTAGTGAAGAGGAAATCGGTTTAGTGATATTTTCACGTTCATTCAAGCCAGTAGTTCCAACCAAAGATGCTGAGGGAAGAATCGCGAGTTTGGTATTGCCACTCGATGGTTTAGATAGTGATGCAGGAAGGAATCTACTAACAAGTTTTGAATCACTTGAAGATGAACAATGGTTGCATATTCACGGTTTATCTCGAGGTCATCCTTTGGTTCTTGAATTGATTAACCGTGGTGCAAGTGCTGGGGCATTCCATGAAACACTGGAGAACTATGTTTCGGTAGAGATTTTTTCCAAATTAAGTTCAAAGCAAAAGCAAGTTCTCACTTGTCTTGCAATTTTCAGAGAGCCTGTAAAATTAGAGGCATTGGCGGCACAAGGGTTGGACACTGATGAATTAGATTCATTGGTTGAACAAGGATTGGCTCGTGGTGTTGACACTGAAACTTATGACTTGCACGATTTAATCCGTGAATTTCTACTTCGCTCATTAGATGAATCAACTAGAAAGGAAGTTCATAACAAATGTTGCGATTGGTACCGTTCACAAAAATCAACACCAGATTCATCAATTGAATTAATTTTTCATCTAACAAAATGTGATTGTGGAGAAGAAGCAGCAGATTTGGTTGTGGATAAGGGAAGAGAAATTGTCAATACAGGGCATATGGAACTTCTTGGCTTGATCGAATCCATTCCAGATGATAATCTAACGAATTTAATCAAAACAAAACTTTACCAATTAAGAGGAGAAGTTTTGGTTCTATTAGGGCGGTTTTTAGAGGCTAAGGAGATTTTTCAACAAACAATGGTTTTTGCAGAATCGGATAGTTCAACAGTTATTGAGGCTGAAGTTTTATCCGCATTAGCAGATATTTCATTGAAGCAAGGAAATTCAGATGATGCGCTTTCTATGCATCGTGATGCTCTTAAGAAGTTTATTGAATTAGATGATGCCAAAGGTGCAGCACGCTCGTATAACAACATGGGATATTTACTGAGAAGGCGCAATGATAAGCCTAAGGCCTTAGAGGCATATGCGGAAGTTGAAAAAATTATTTCACAATCTGATTCTGAAGAATTGATTGGTAGTCAATTGATTTTAGCAAGAGCATTTTTGGAATTGAATGAAATTGATAAGGCTAGAGACCACGCCCTCACCGCATTTGAAAAGACCGCTGATAGTGAGGACATTCAACTGCACGCAAGAGCACAAGCAGTTCTTGGTCGCTACTATGCAAAGGTTGGCGATTCAGAAGTTGCATTGCACCACTATTCTTCCGCTTTGGATACAATGGGAGATGCAGGTGATTTGATTTCATTGGTAGAGATTACCACCTTGCTTGGAGAGGTATTGCAAGATGCAGGTAGAACTGAAGAAGCAATGGAACATTATCGTGAATCACTTGTGTTAGCAGAAGCAAATGACTTGCGAATGCAAATTGGTGAACTTCTATCCCGCCTTGGTGGTGTCGCACCTGATAAGCAAAGAAGAATGGAATATCTGCAAAGGGCTTTATCCGTATTTAGAGAATTAGGTGCTAAGTCAAGAATGCGAGAAGTGCAAGCACAAGTTCACCGAGCAGTAATGTCAAGATAATCCTCGTTATGACTGAGGTCTATCTAGTTGGATTGTAGTAATTCCGTTATTGTGGACTATCCATACTTTGTCTGCGCCACCGAGATAAATTTCTCCTTCGTGAGAACCGCTACCAGTTCCTGAAATAACTACGCTGGTATCCAATGTACCGCCTTCATCAACCAATGAGATTTGGACATTGGTTAGAACCAATTTAAATCTTGATTCATCCGCTTCTGAGTTTCTCCACTCGACCGATTCAGCATATGATGCCCCATCGATCCGGCTTGCTTCATCGGCTCTCTCAATCGCAGCAGCAATATCATCCATATTTGCTTCAATTGCATTTTCATTCCACCTAGTTCGAGTTGCCGTCTCAATATCCCAAGCCCACACCGAAAACATTGTCAGCAACAATACGCCCAATAGGAAAGTAAAAACATAGCCCAATTCAGTAGCTGCAGCGCGTTCATCACGTCGAAGTTGGAATTGTTTCATTAGATTTCCTCCCTAATATCAACAGTAAGAGATGACATTTGTAATGTGAATTGGATTGCATCACCATTAGTATGCCAAATAGATTCAGAAGTTCCGTAACTAGGGTCTGGTACCCAGCCAACATAGTCTGTTAACAAATCAATTCTTCCGGGGTAAATAGTCCAATCCTCACTGGATTCTAGGCCATCTGCTGTCTCTATTGCAATTGCTTCACCATAGGGTGAAGACCAACCTCTCCGAACTTCATAGGCAGTAGTTGATGCTAACGATTGCCGATGTTCTAATTCAATGTCTAGGGTCATTCTTCCACCACCACTGATGCTATTTGCAGCTGGGTGTAATGACGGGATTGTAGCAGCAAAACGTGGCCCTGGTCCACCTCTATCAGAAGGAGATGATACTATGAATGCATTGAATTCAGGATGGTTGGTGACAACTGCTCCGCCACTATATGCAACTTCCATTCCGGTAATAGAAGATGAGAATTGATATGTCAGCCTTGAGAGATGGAATGCCCAAGCAGTACCTATGGTCGAATACGAATCAGCCCCTTCAACACCTAATACCGATATTGCCATGCTAGCAGGATGTAAACCATTCTTCCAACCAGCGACTAGATCAACTTCTGAACGTCCAGAGAATGATTTCCAAGGCAAGGAAGTTGTAATCCATCCACTGGCTTGAACATGAATTGCTACACACCGCTGTTCCCCATCATGCATTGCTTGTATTAGTCCATCATCTCCAGATAAATGATGAACTCTAATTGGATTCTCATCTGCAACTATTTTACTCGTTCCTTCAGTCGTTATTATCGTGGTAGACGATGATTCAAGTGTAAGTAATGCGGAGTGGTTAGCGCTCATAGTTGCGTTGTAGTTGGTTTGAGTTCCCTGTAATGATGCAGATAATTTGTGCTGGATATTACTTTCTGCTTGATGATATAGGTATGAGTTTCCTGAACTTGCACCAGTATCATCGGCTGGGAGCAAGGTGATGGAACTGACATTATGTTGCATTGATGAACTATTTGAAGCATACCACGATACAAAAATATCAGAACTAGCATCGATTATTGGCGAGCCATCTATCGATGCTGGAGGCCAAGTGACAAAAGATGTTGATTGTCCTGCTACCGAAGTGCCACCACCCTTCCAAGTAATTGTGACAGAATCTAAAGAGGGATTTGTAATTGCTAATTCACCTGGTAGCCCAGGCGTGTTGAACTCATGTCCTAATAATGCGCCATTATTAGAGGGCCATGAAGTTGCCCCTATTCCTCCATCTACATTGGTACGTAATAGTACACGTGAATTGGTACTTGTCGAAACATGAACTACATCCGGTGTTAGTAAATCAATAGTGTGAGTTGATGTAACTGCTACACGAGATGAACCGCTCGGTAGGGCGTAACTGGTAGTAGTTTCAATATTGCCTGAAATCCTAATTTGGTTTGCAACATCACTAACAACATGGATTTGTGATTGGCCTGCAGGTAATGGGATTGACCAAGAACGCCCAGATTTGTCCACGGGTGATGCGTCATTTGCCGAAACAATAGTTGCCCCGCCATCTCCCTTGGAGAATATCAGTGATAGTTGATGTGAAGATTTCAAGGTTATTTCTCCACTATCTCGTAAATCTAAGGTGTGAGATTGATCAAGCGCTAATGAGAGTTCTTGCCTAGTATCATTTTGGTAAATGTCAATATCGATTGGACCCAATGGGATTGCTAGACCTGGTGCAGCAGAAAATAGTGCTTCATCCACCCAACTTGGTATCGAATAAATATAGGGGTTCAGGGGTCCAAGTCTAAGGTCATCAATGCAAATTGATTTTACTTCGCTTTCCGGATGACGAACCTCAATAGTATCATCAAAATTTAATGCACCTCTCACTCGCAATGTGTTTTCTTCAAACCAAGTAGCAGAATACCACATCCCTCCGCGTGTTTTATCCCATACAATATCGCCGTCGAGAGGAATTAATTCTACTTCCGTGGAATCGCCCGGCATTCCAGTTTCACTTAATTCGGCAGTTTGTTTAGCCAACAATGTCATTTGAGATGACATGTCATGCCTCTCAACAGAACCTTGTAATTCTTCTATGACTGGGATCATTGAAATCATCATCATTCCAATAATAGATAATACGCCACCGAATAATAAAACGGTAGCCACGGCAGCACTAACTGCCTCTTCGTCTCTAACCAAGTCGTACTTCATCGACTCACCTCAATTCGTTGTAAGTCAACTTCAAAGTTGATTTTTGCATCTTGTGTTTCAATTGTAAAACCATCTGCACCACTTGCTCTTTGGTATGGGGCATAACCAGTATATGTGTCAAGCGTCCCACTAGCGCGATTTATTTTATAATTGGTTAACCAACTCTCATGATATTGTGGAGTGATGACATCATGCAAGTGATTGGTAACAACGAATCGTACATTGTACGCATCACCCGTAAACAAAGTCATTGCACCCAATGATTCAAAGTTAATCGCCATTGTATTGGATGAGCCAAGACTTCCGTTCAATGTAATGTCGGTTAGGAGGATTGAGAATCGGTATTCACCATTGGCCAATGAATCAATTTCCATATTTGGTAAACGTGTTACCTGCCATGGTTCATTTGGGAATCTTGAAGTTCTTGCATTATTCATTAACGCTATCTGGTGTTCACCTTCACCAAATGATGTAATAACAGTTAATCCAGATAAATATATCTCGAATTGTCTATGGATTGGAATGTTCTCCTCATCATATACTGTTACTAGTAGCCAATGTTGCTGGCTGAGATTGTGATTGATAATGATCGCTTCATGAGATGCTTGAAATGATTGAGTAATAGTTGAGTCCTTATTTTCAATTGTTACACTACGGGCAGTTTCATTAGCCGATAAAATTGATATTGCGGTATAATTGATATGACTTATCATAATTCTATCGGAACTAACTAAATCTGCAGAGATAGACCACTGCTCTATATTCTCAACCGGCATCAGAATTGTAGATTTCAGTGAATAGGTGTTACGAATACCAGTCTCTGCAGGAGATGAACCGGCCACATCTAGTCTGTCATCGATTCTATCTGCGATAGAAACAGCCGATTTCCAATTTGTATTATCTTGGAAATCTACAAGATATGGGTTTAGAAATACCCACACGCCACCCATTATGGTGACAACCATCGCCATCATCATAATGACTCCAAGAACTTCGCTTACCGCTCTTTCATCGCAAGATGAAGTGCGGATACGAGCATCGGGTAGCGACTTCACAAACAGCCCACGCCGCTGACCACATTTAGCACTTGACCCCTTCACCCCCCTTTAGGGGGTGATAAAATGACGGGGGGTTGATTATCATCTGTTCAATTCTGCGAGTATTTGTGTCTGCTCAGGAGCATCCTTGCCGATGAAATGAGTTATTTCTGGACCATCTTGGGATGAGACATGAATGTCCCCATCAAAAACATCACCGATGTGGTAAAGTACAGTAGATTCTGCAAGGTGGGGTTGGTTATTTCTTTCACTCAAGTGAGTCAGTGTAATACTCCTGGTTTTTTCAGTGCAAACCATGGACAAGAACTCGCCAGTTTGGTCATTGGAAAGATGACCTCCTCTACCACTAATTCTTTCTTTCAAAGAGTAGGGGTATGGCCCGTTCATCAGCCGATTATTGTCATAGTTTGCCTCAACAGAAATATGCTCGCAGCCCCTTACATGTTGTATCAATTCATCAGTCCAAGAACCGAGGTCTGTAATGATGGCAGCTCGCTCTTGACCGTGGCTGATTATGAATGCTACATTGTCTGCTCCAGCGTGCGGAACTGGGACGGTTAATATTGACAAATCAGCACCGACTTTTACGATGTCTAATGATTCAAAATATTGAGTTTTCATTGGGTCCAAACCCAGTTCCTGTACCGTTCTTTCATTGGCAATAACCGGTATGTCCCATTTGTTCTGGGCGACGCGTGCTCCACCACCATGATCTCCATGGTGGTGTGAAATCACGATGCAGTCGATTTCCTCTGGAGTGATTCCAAGAATGCCCAGCCTTTTCTTTAACTGCGCCCCGCTAAAACCTTGGTCGATCAGTATCTTCGCATCAACAGATTCCAGTAGCGTGCAGTTTCCACGGCTACCAGTTCCTAAATGAGTGATTGATAAAGACATTGCAACCAAATGTAGGGGGGGCGCGTACGGGCTTTCAACAAATCCCTTGAACTTCACCAAGATGATGTGTTTATAGGGTATATGTTCTACCTCCATAGAGCATAAATAATGGCTAATAACTAGGTATATTTGTCAAAATCTATCGGCATTCCTTGATGTAAAGTACGAACAGTGCACCACCACCCTCATAAGTAGTGTTTTGAGGTAGACAGTTTAGCGAAGCGTATGCTTTGTCAGGGTGAATAAATTGCGTCGCAGTCAAACAACATTGCTCACAACATTGGCGGTCATAGCAAGTTTGCTATTTATGTCGCAATTTCCAGCGGTTTCTCCGGTTTCTAGTATACACCCGGATGATACTGAAGGGGCTAAGCCCCCAGAAACTGATACTGATAAAGATGGAATTCCAGATGTACATGAAAATTTGTTCGAAGATTGGATGAATTGGAGTACAGTTGATGGTAGAGATGTTATTATTCAAGGCATGGACAGAGATAATGCTGCAGATGCATTAATCGATGTTGACAAAGATGGACTAAATGCTACCGAAGAATATTGTTGGCCATATCCTGCAAATTGTACTGAGGCTGGTTTTGCCCGTGGTCTTACTGGCATGATAGATGAAGAAGGTGATAGACAATATCTCGACCCTCGTGCATCCGACACAGATGGGGATGGAATGCCCGATGGCTATGAAGCATACATGTGTGCCAGAATTGGAGGCTTTGATTACGCCACTCTTCGTTTTGACTGTTTTAGATTTGATCCACTAAATGCATCAGATTTTTCCGAGGACCCAGATGAAGATGGTTTTGATGTTGATGGAGATGGTGTCCTTTCATTAACAGAAATGTTCACTTCTTCGGAGGAATATCGGTTTGGAGCACCCGATAATTACACTACTGAACTTGATGGACTTTGGTGTTCTGCATCATTGCCAGAGGGTTCTATTTTGAAGAGTTGGCCTTATTTGCCATCAGGTGATAATGCTACATTCCAAAACCTGTTGTCGGCATGTACTACAAACGCTACTAATGTTGTCGATGAAGATTTATGGCTAGGTTCCGATCCCTTGTTGGCGGATTCAGACCGCTATCATTGGGATGGATTTTCTATTCGAAGACTATTCCCAAGTTATGGTGATGGAATGCCCGATGGATGGGAAGCCCATTTTGGCCTAGACCCATTAAACAGAACCGATGCACTTCTTGACCCTGATTTTGATGGTTGGGATTTGAATCGAGATGGAATTATTTCACCCGATGTTAGCCGTACACTTACCGCCCTTAAACTCGGAGAGGAATTATCCAATTTTGAAGAATACTTAATCCACTTTGATAATGGTAATACCATCAAACCTGGATTAAAAACTGCATATCTCGGAGCCGAAGCATCAACTTCAGCCCAGTTCCCTTTGAGTTTCACTGCAGCTGAAGAAGAAATGAGTCTAATTCACCACGACGTTGTTGATTTGGACCTCAATGGTCAACAAATGTATGTAACTACGAAGTATGGTGTTACAATTCTAGATTATGATGCAAAAACAAGTATAGATCAATGGATGCCTCAGGGAGTTGAATTACATGATTCAATTATATTGACGCAAGATTCAGCAGCATATGCAATGGCGATTGCAACATCGATTGGTTTGGTGATAGCACCTCTTCAAGTGGATGGCGGTTTATCTCCATTATCAGCATGGAATTGGGCTGAAATTGGCCACATTAACTCTTTACAGCATTTGGAGATTGAAGGTCAAAATCAGCAAATATTGGCCCTTGGCGATGCTGGATTAGGCAATGTTGTAGAACTTGATAGTGGAGCAAGCATAATTTCTATCTACGAACTTGGAAATGGTATCAAGAGTGCATTATTCGAAGCCAATGCAAGCGTTTCTTCAATCGCGCATGGCGCTCCTGGTGGCGGGGCATTAACGCTCTATATCGGAACCGATAGAGGGTTATTGGTCTCAGAAACTGCTTCAGCAAGGGACGACTCAACAGCCACATGGAGATTCTTTTACACACCAGAAACAACTGGTATACCTGCAATAGTCGATGAACTTCGAAGTTTACCTTTGGGCGTCATTGGCAATCCTGCAGAAGTGAGAGATATCGTCCTCGATGGTTCGGATTCATCTAATTCTCAGGTTCTCTGGTTTGGAACTCCATCGGGGTTGCATCGCATGGACCTTCTAACCGATACGATTACTCATAGTGGCCTATATCAGCATCCTGGGATAGATGGGACTGCGATTAAAGAAACAAACGATGTCTACACAATATTTCCAACTGGTGATGAAATAATAATTGGTAGTGCATGGGGTGTTTGGACTCTTGCGGGAGATTACTCAACAATTTATGGACTTCAAAATCAAGAAAGAATTCCTGGAGAAATAGTGGCACTTAGCGTCATGGATGTTGATGGTAATCACACAATATTTGCAGGAGCAAGCCCGGGACAATTTGCTAATCTAGAATTGATTGACCCTGGTGCAAATGATTCTGATAATGATGGTATGCCAGATGGTTGGGAAATTGCCCATGGACTGGACCCAACAGATCCTTGGGATGCGCAATTAGATACAGATGGAGATGGCTTGGACCTTAATCAAGATGGATTCCTAGAACGTCTTTGGACCAATCTGGATGAATTCCGCTATGTTAAAACAACTGAAAAAGGATACAATTCCACAAATCCACGAGTTGGGGATAGTGATGGTGATGGCTTACCTGATGGAGCAGAATATTTCGGTTACTATTTCGAACAAAGTAATTTATGGTGTCATTATAGTGTACAAAATGAGTATATCTGTAATGATTCTGCTGGATTAAATGCAAATGCAACCTATCTTAGTTTGACAAGTTCAGACGCTGGTTCAGACCCAATGAATTGGGATTCTGATGATGATGGAATGCCTGATGGTTGGGAAATTGAGCATAGGCGATGGATTGGTTCATCATATACTGGAGGAAATAATTGGACTTTGGACCCGATGCGTCCTGATGATGCTGGATGGGATGCTGATGGAGATGGTCTTGCAAATATTTGCGAATATCAATGGTCCTTAGTACGGGGTGCAGCAATTGAAGGGCTGTTATTAGAATCTCATGGGGAATCTTCGGAATATGCTGAGCAGTGGTTTATTGCTGACCCAAATAATATCGATTCCGATGGTGATAGTTTACCAGACGGTTGGGAATCTAAGGGTGCTTGTACGTGGGACCCTTCGCGAACCGGAATTAATCCTCTAAACTCTTCAGATATACTGGAGAATCCAGACGGTGATGGTTTTGATATCAATCACGACGGAATCATACAACAAAATGAAGCCTTTGTCAACTGGCTAGAATTCCATGTTCGCAATAATTTGTTTGATGGAAATAAAACCTTAGATGGTGTTACTCTACCAGAGGGTCTATCCACTGACCTATTCCAAAATATTGACGATTTTGGGATTCCAGAGGCCAACTTTGGAGAAAGAGCAAGTGGAGCTATTACCTCCACTCAGAGTTCAGAGATATCTGGAGCAGCCGACCCTCTTAGTGCCGATTCTGATTCAGATGGGATGCCTGATGGCTGGGAAATATGGTATGCACGTTGGGATATATTGGCCGACGAATGGACTCTTAATCCACTAGATGCGGCAGATAGATGGCAAGATGCTGACGAGGATGGAATGACGAATTGGGAAGAGTATAATTCAATTGCACCACAATTCTCAGAAACAAATGAAAACCGAACATCACCTCAATGGTTCGTTACTACTGTTGGTAGCGCTTTTGCTTTACAGCAGTGGCCAAGCATCCTCAACCCAGAATCGTTCGGAAGTTTCCTAACTTCAGAGCAAATTAATTTGACTGGATTGACATCCGATCCAAATAATATTGATACCGATGGCGATGGAATGCTAGATGGTGTAGAACTTCTATTCACTTCTTGGAATAATTCAGCACAAACATGGACATTAAATCCTCTTGTTAGTGATGATGGAACTTTCGATGGTGATGGTGATGGTTTAATAGACAAACAAGAGTTTAATCTAGTAAATTCAAATCCGGATAATGGGGGAATTCATCCCTTTGATGCACCTTTAATGCACCTAGATGGTGACCAACAACAACCGACTGAAAAGGCTCAAAGAGTTTTCAACATATTAATCACAAAGGAAACTAGAGGTAAAAGATTGCTTGATGACTTTAATGACTGGCAACAAGGAGAACCACCAAATTCATTCATCTCAATGCTAATGGGAATTACAGATCCAACTTTGCCTGATACTGATGATGATGGAATGTATGACGGATTTGAATATTGGTTTGCGCAATGGGATTTGGAAGAAAACCGTTGGAGTATGAATCCTCTAATCGACAATGATGTCTTTTTAGATTCTGATAATGATTCTTTTGATTGTGATGGTGACGGAGAGATTTCATTAGATGAACGATTTTCTAATTTGAGAGAATGGGAGTCAAGAACATGGGGCAAGTATCTAGATAGAGATTCAGTTCCAGCAAATGTTGGAATTGTTGATTTCGGTGAAGATGCGATTAATGCTTACGTGGAAGAACTAGGATATTCTCAATATCAAGCACAACTTGCTCTGTATAATGACTTCATAGGGAAAAATCAAGAAAGTAGCGACAGAATGGCAAAATTGAATTCAATTGACTCTAATAATTTCAATCGTACATTAATCGGTGTCTCAGACCCAACTCACTCCGACTCTGATGGAGATGGAATCCCAGATGGATGGGAATATTGCTACGCTACATACGGAATGGCAGGATTAGGCACTGAAAATCATTGGGCAAGTAATCCTGTTAATCCTTGGGATGTTGATTATGATGGAGATAATGATGGTTGGTATAACCGTACGGCATTTGACGTACCCGCAGACCAAGGTAACTGGGATCAAAGAGTGTTCACACCTTCTGGAGTAATTGTTCAGCCTGGCATAGGTGATTTGCCATTTACAAATTGGATGGAATGGGACAATTCAACCCGGCCTGACCAAAATGATAGCGATAAAGATAGTGTTACTTACACAACTGTCGTTGTGAATGGTATTGTTACTTCACATACTCAAGATTTCAATCTTTCAGACGGTCGTGAAGTTTTCAAATATGGTACCAATCCAAGTGATAATGATAGTGATGGTGACATGTTGCCGGACTGGTACGAATACGATAAGGGATGGAATGAAGATAATGATAATTACAGCACATTTATGCAGATTGAAGTCATTTGGATAGATTCTGCTAGCGGTGGTGTATGTGATACGTCTACAATGTCTTGTTTGCCCCTCTCCCAGCAAGGAGCAAATGGAACCTTGGGCAGACCTGATTTGGCATTTACTTGGTTCACCTTGGACCCAACAGATCCTGTAGATGCTAATTATGACCCAGATATGGATGGCGATTGGGATTGTTCAGGTGCAGGATGTAACTACGAACCATATACGAATTTCCAAGAATTCTTCGCTATCTCTGACAAAGATTTGACTAGTCCAAATGCAGTTCGGTTGAGCGGTATGGTTTACCAAGGAGTGCCAGTAACAGAATGGTGGCAATTACGAGGTGCTTTACTCCACATTGGATTGTTTGATGAATCGACAAGCAATTATTTGAAGATGGACCAATCAAATAGCATGGATATTAGATATGCATATGTTGTTGATGATAAAGATACTAATTTCCTCTTATTAGATTCCTCAGATGACCAAGTAATGCTAGCAGGAAATAGAACCGATCAATGGGATATATATTACATCGGCTCTCCAAATACATCTCCAGTTAGAAATGTGGGAGAGCATGAGTTAGGATGGCATTATCTAGATCTGGACAATGATCACATCGCTGAAGGTACCGACCCAATGAACTGGGATACCGATGGTGATTGGATGGTTGATTGGTTTGAAGTTAACAATGACGAGGATGACGGGGTGCGAGGAGATTCTTCTCCAATTCGATATGATTCGCGTCAAACTGATTAATAGAATCTTAATCGATTGGAAGCATCATTTGTAGGAACCAAGAACGTCTCATTATCTGTTTTAGGAGATATTGAAGTGACCTGCAACCGAATCCTTCAAAGGTCTATGATATAGTGGAAAGTTTGCGTGAGTCTTATGTCGTCTTCAAACCCTCCCGGTCGCGGCATAATGTTTGTATTGTTTGCCATTCTTGTTTTGTCTCCAATGAGTCCATTAACGGATATATTTGTTGATGAAGTAGAAGCTGCTGGTGTTGCTCGTCACGTCTATGAGTTTAGTGATGGCTCGACAGAATATATTGCTCTCTTCCAAGGCGCTAATCCTGATACTGGTGCTCAAGTTACTCTGCCAAAAGGTGCTTTAGTTACAGATGTTACAATGACACTTTCTGGTGCTAGTGCTACCGGATGGAGTCAAAAGGTGACCGATAACCGTGCAGATTGGATTAGGGGTACTGATTCATTGACCGATTCTAGAAGCGGTGAACTAAGTCTCGCTTTGGCCTCACCACAAGAAGACTTTTTCCCGCATGGATATGATGAGGCCGTCAATCCAAATTCTGATTCTTGGTTGGATAATGGCTCATATTCATTGCGTCAACCTCACACATCAAATTCTACAGAGTCTAGATTTTCCACACAGGTGACAAAAACCTCATCCAGTTTGATGGCCCAAGGTCAAGGTGCAGTATTGAAACACCATGATTGGCTATTTTTATCAACCTGGACATCATCAAAGTTTAGCAATATTGTTCAGAAATTATATCCTAACAATGCAAGCCGTCATTCAACAATAGTATTGGACCAAGCGGGATGCACTCTTCCACAAAAACATAGTTCAACTTATTATGGACAATATGGATTTAGAGATTGGACTATAACAGATGATGAAAGAATGTTTGGAATTCTATCCGGATACAAATACACATACAGTTCATCAGCGCCAACACAGTATCATAGAGTTGTAGAAATGGATATTTCACGCGATGATGTTTGGACATGTATTGATTCTTACGATGTATCACCTCAATATGGAGATTATACAGGTATTGCATATGACCGTGACCAAGACCTTGTTTGGATATTGCACAATTCTCAACGAAGGATTGTGCCTTATACCTTTGATGGCAACTTACCAGGCCAATACACAAGAGGTCAGGAAAGTTATTCCTATTCCACTACGAGCGGTTCAACTTGGGAATGCGGTACTACTGGTCAAATAGTTAGAGGCTTAGAAGTCAATGATACATCATTCTTCATGCGCTGCCAAAAAGGAACAGTATACAATGATAAAGATCAACTAGAAGCCTGGTCAATATCAGGACAATCATCTTCTTTGGTGCCACAAGCAGGAGTAAAGCAACTCTCAGCACTTGGCTATGGATTGCAGTTTGATGGAGATAGATTTGTGACAGTTGATAGCGGATATTCTACTTGGAGTAGTAATACACTTTACTATCGAGAGTATGGAACTGGTTGGCAATACGAAACAACACCATCACCTGGTACAACCACTTGGTATGGGCCCGTCACCTACAGTTCCGATGACGTAGTGGCCGCAAACATGGTCACCTATTCATCCGCAGCCTCTATTGGCGATCGAGTTGATTACTGGATATCCGCAGACAATGGGACTCATTGGCAACAAGTCGAATCAAATGAAACGATTCATTTTGATTTCCCCGGTAATGAACTAATCTGGAAAGCACAATTAATTGGTTCAACAGCAGTTTCATGGTGGGTCGATTTGGAATATTCAACCGACTATACCAATTCAGGTTCTTGGCTTTCACCATTCTTCCCAACCGGTACTAAAGTTGGTAAGGTTAGGCCAGTATGGGTTTTAGATGAACCGAGTGGTTCAACCACACAAGTGATGGTTTCCAATAATAATGGAACCACTTGGTTGCCGGCGGCCAATGGCCAAGAAACTAGTTTCTCAACCGATGGAGCTGGCGGTATTCTACGCTACATGATAGACATGAGTACTAGTGACTCCACCACCTCTCCTCTGATGGATTCCTTTACACTACATTACGAAGAAGGATATCCAGACCGACCCAATATTGACATTGGTAACGATGGGCAATGGGATTGGGAGTCACTTCAATTCCTCAATGAATCATCAGTTGAAGCAAGTGATGATTCTGTTGTCGGTGTAGATGTCAAATTTACTCCTACTATGGTTCAAGCATTCAATGATGCCATCCCAGAAAATGGCTTTGGCGATGTACTTGTGTCTCTTGGTGTTAAAGCAGCAACTTCAGGAAGAATAAAAATTTCAAACATCGATATCGCCTACAAAATGCAAACACGTGCAATAGATGCAAGTTTGGAAGGTGGACAAGCATCACCGGATGGAGTTTATAGAAATCTAGTTGTTAGAGTTGCCAATGGTGATGAAGTTGACCGTGTTACAAAAACAGTGGTCGCACTTGAACACACATATGGTGATAATCCCACATTTTCATGGGCTAGAGGAGATAGTTGCTCAACGATTGATGATGCAGGAGGAATAGTTCTATTTGATACTTCTAATTGCACATCCATGATTGATGCCGACGGAATTCTTACAGTTAGAATGCCAATGAAAGTCAACTGGACTTGGGATGACGAAGGCAGTGCTCAAGCATATATTACCGTTGAAGATGATTTGGGAGTCTCGGTAAGTTCGTGGGAAACGGAATCATTAGATCTAAAGGTTGAAAATGATATCCAACTCGATGGACTAAGGGTTTGGGAAGAAACAGGCAGAGAATTATATCCTTTAGATTGGGTTCGTGGAGGATTCAATCTTTCCTTTAGTGGTCAAATACACTTCCAAGGTTCGCAATTGAGTCCAGAGTCTGGTAATTTCAATTTAAGATTGCTCGGACAAAATGTAACTCAAGATGGCGTACCAATTGATGGTGCTATTCTCTTAGCAGAAGAAGCAAACCCTGGATTCGGGGAATATAATATTACAATTCAAGCACCTCTTGAATCATCATCTGGTGGTATGGTTTTCTATATGCAGGCAGTAGGTATGGCAAATAGTTCAACATTTGTCAATCCGGATTATAACAGCATGAGGCTCGTTCTTGATGGTAAATCCCCACTCTTACTATCTGTGACTCCTGTGGATGGCGTTGAGCGCCATGCTTCACCTTCAGGCAGTGGTCAAGCAGTAGATGTCTTTATCCAAGATTCCGTAGATCCTCCCACCCAAATAACTTTGAATTATTGGATCGGATGTAAAGCCAGTGTTGCATTAGGATGCACTGATTATAATTTCGACGGACTTCCTAATGCAGATGAATATGAACTCAAGACCCTTTCTTCACCTGAAACTAGAACTGGTGGATTGAATATATTCCAAGGTTCACTAGATGATTCTATGCTAATCCATGGCCAATATGTGTCTTTCTTCATCACTGGTAGGGATGCACAAGAAAATGAGGTTGCGATGGGTGGAGGACCAGTTTGTCCAGATTCCATAAACCCATGCGGTTTCGCACCTGGTGAAGCAATTCCTGATTGGTCTGCAGATCTCTCAACCTATAGAATTAGAGAAGAATTCGAGCCTACATTGGATTTGAGCAATTCCACTATCATAGGTCATAATGACCGAGAACCATTGCATCCAGGGATTGCCTATACCGCTCAAATAGTATTGAGCGACCAAAATGGATGGGAAGATATTCAAACTGTTCAATTGGCATTAGGTGGAGACTTTTCTGACGATGATAATTCGATATACATCACCCTACAGGATGATGGAACCGGCCAACCAATGGCGATAATGGAATCTGGTTCATCTAATATTGCAGTATCGAATTTATATTCAACAGTCGAACTTGATTCAGTTAATGAATCTATAATCGTTATCAAAGCAAGATTCCAATTGACTTGGACCTTCCCAGAAATATTTGACACCAATGGAGTCGATCAATTCATTCCTAAAATTCTGGTCACTGATTTACCTTGTAATGATGGAGAAATAACTCCTTGTTTCGAAGCAGAAGCAGGATTAGGTAATGATTGGTGGAGTTTAGATAACGATTTCCGATTTGACACAATGGAGGGGCATATTCGTGCTATTGAATTAAGAGATAGCACAAATCACTACAATTCTGAAATCTCTGAGACTTTGATTGGTGCGGGTCAAGCACTGCGGGTCAACGGGCGTATCTTATTCTCCGAAGATGAAATGCCGGCACCAGCAGGTGCATTTGATGTTGTCTTTGGCGACTATGATTATGAGTGGAGAACATCCACTAGACTTGATGGTGAATTCAGTTTGGATTTGTTGATTCCAGCAGTTCGCTCAGGACACCTGGACCTCCGATTGAAGTTGGATGACCTACCAGGAATTGCCAACGATGAAACAAATTTTATTCCTCGCGTTAGACTTGCAGTTGACAGCAGCAGGCCTACAATTTCATCAATTGCTTTGAATGAGGTTTCTTCGGGTGGAGAACTTTCAATCGGTGATTGTGGAGATTTATTGGTGATGCTAGAGACCACCGACGATAACGGCTTTGATCTAAATGAACCAGCAGTGCTACATTACAGAGTAAGGGCGGGTGAGGCTGAAATCTCGCGAGGCAGTGTACCTCTACCCGATACTACTCCTTTCGGAGATCTATTCTTTTGGACCGGTCATTTAGACTTGACCGATTCAGGAGCGACTATGTTACTACCGTCATATGTTGTTGATGTATGGGTTTCTGGTTCTGATGAATCTGGAAATCCGTTCGATACTTTCCAAAACTCTGTTAGTGAACCATTTGCTTCTTGGCCTCTTGCATTATTAGGTCCAAGTTTTGATTTGGATGCAGATACTACTTCATTGAAGTGGGATGAACCGAGTCCAACTACAGAACAACAAGTCAATATGGTCATCAATGCCAAGAATGATGGTGGCAAGGGCGATGTAACATTCATTCTACAACGATTGGTTGTAGGTGGTAATTGGGCAGAAATCAGTGTTTTAGAACTAGAAGTAGGTGCAGGAACAGATGTCCAAGCCTCTCTAGGGGCTATTGCAGATGTCGCTGCAGGAGATCAAATTGAATTTAGAGTTCTAGTTCTAGTCGATGGTGTTGAAATGGATCGAAAAACAGTCGACCCACTTATCATCAAACACCAAACATCAAGAGATGGTGAAGCATTAAAGGAACAAGCAAGTGAAGGTCAGTTTACAATAGTCTTGTTCATCATTGCTTTGCTCTCTGTTGGATTTGGAGTCTATACGATGGTAATGAGTAGAAAGATGTTAAAAGGTGAAGAAGTGGATGAGAATGACCAAACTGCTGAAGTTTTGGCCGATATTGATGTCAAGGAGCTTCCTTCAATCGAACTCAATTTACCACCTCCACCTGGATTGGTATTGCCTCCTCAAGTAGGGCTCGCAGCAGTGATTCCTGCGCCAACACCTCAACCTATCGCAGCCCCTTTGGCTGAACAAAGCGCAAATGTGGCTGAGGGGTCTCGAGGAGCACCTCCGCTTCCTCCAAGTGGTCTCCCAGAAGGTTGGTCACAAGACCAATGGGAAAGCTTTGGTTGGCAGTATTTAGATGCTCTAAACGGCTGATAATCTCTTGAATCAGCTCTTTTGGATGTGCGAAAATGGCTGAAGAAAATATCGAAACCGCCTTGGAAGGAATGGTAACCTTGCAAGAACGAATGGTTCACTTGATTCAACAATTGGGCATGCCATTAGTCGAAGTCAGTATGGTGATTTCAAAGCAAATTTCAGGATTGATGAAATCGCTTAATGAACATATTGAACTTACCAATGAAATCTTCCCAATCAATGCTACTCAAGCATGGCAATTAACGGAAGATGATACAGCAGATTCACCGTCTCAATCGTCGTTTGAACTGGAAAAAGTAATGTCGATAGTCGATGAGCAACGTATGGATATTCTTGAAACACTTATCAGAGTTACTTTGATTGAGACTGATGCTAATTTGGTTGATGCTCTACTAGCGTTACGCCCATGGGAGCAGATAGCACGTACTCAACTATCAAAAGTAAATGGTCCAGGGCAACTATTTTCACCAATTGAAATACCAGAGGATTGGTAAACTAAAATACATGACTTTGAAATGTGAGGAAGTAGGCGATTATTCATGCACACTAAGCCACTCATTGTATTGCTGGGTATTTTATTGCTCACTCCAGTTCTTTCTGGTTGCTTAGGTGACGATGTTTTGGGCGATATAATCCCTCAAAAAAAGGGGATTCCTGGTAGTTTAACGATGGCATGTTTGACAGATTCACATGACAGAATGATCCTTGAAATTGACTATGAAGCAGGATACAAGCCTGAAACCTCTAGTACTGACCTTCTAAAACTAAGAATTAGTGAAGTATGCAGTTTCTCTCGAGGGATTACAACCGAATTCACTGAAACTGATTTTGATGATGTTGGTACATGGAGTGCAGATGATGTAAGAGAACAAGGTTGGAACAATAAGAAAGCCGATCCAACCAGCGGTAAGACCCTTCGATGGCAATTGATATTCCCTGCTGAATCATATGAAGATGATAGCGTATTAGGAGTGGCAGTTGATGCTTCAACAATTGCAATCTTTGGTGAATCGGTTGATGGTGCAGCTGGTTTATTCAATAGGCCAAGTGCAGAAGAAGTTGAAAACAGCGTAATTGTACATGAAGCAGGACACTTGCTCGGTCTAGTAAATTTAGTATATACTTCACCAGTTGACCATGAAGCTTCAGATAAACCCGGACATTCCAATAATGAAGATTCAGTAATGTATTGGGCTATTGAATCAGTGACCGTTGCCAATTTCATATCAGGTAATTTACCTAATGAATTCGACCAAGATGACAAAGACGACCTTGCAGGGATTGCTGCTGGAACGATTGAAGTCACAGATCAAATCTAATATTGGCATCATTTTTTGGTCGATGCCATCAAAGTTGCTTCTCTCCAAGCCTCAAAAATAGAATATAGCCATAGAGCAACCCAAAGAACAACGGTTAATGCGAGTGGAATTTGTAGTAAGGTCCAATCTATTGCTTTGCGATGATTACGGTTGAAATGTTGACCTAAGAAGAGGAACGGAACTGCTGCTGCTAATGCTGCGATTATCGGGCGCAATGACCCCCACATCCCAACACCAAAAGTAATTTCTCGCCAAATTTCTTTGATTAGAGATAACGGTCTTAGACCTCTTTTTTGGACAGGAAATTGTACGACTATGTCATCCACGATTATCCGCCTCATCCATCAACTGTAGCAGGGGCTTTGTCAACATGACGGCTGTTTGAGGCCCAATATATCAAAAACTGAGACCAATAGCACATGACCGGGTGTAGTGATGAGGGTTCTTCTAACAGGCTTCCATCCCTTCTCTAATCACCAAACAAATATTTCTTGGCAAGTTGCAAAATCATTTACTGAAAACACAATTGTAATCGACCCATGGTCGCTGCAAAGAGAGTCAAAAATCGACGATTTAGATGTTAAAATTGATGTAAATGAATTATCAGTAGATTTAGAGGGCTCAAAAGTGGTTTCACAATTACTAACAAATGGAAATAAATATGATGCAATAATTCATATCGGGCTTGCAGAAAAATCATTACTGCCACGGATAGAACGGATTGCTAAAGATCTTATTGATATGCGAATTGAGGATAATAGCGGTCGCAAAGTCGTATCAACAGTAATTTCAGGAAAAGGAGATTTATCATCAAATATTCAGCACCCTTATTGGAAACTTGAAAACTTTTCAAACCAATTAGTGTTTAGTGATGATGCTGGAGAGTTTTTGTGTAATGAAACACTATACAGAACTCTAGACACAATACAACAACTTCAGTTAAAGGATCAATATGAGAGAGAATTACCTTGCCTGTTCCTTCATCTTCCTCTAGAAGAGAACTATTCAATACACGATTGCCGTGAAATAGTAAAGGATTGCATAGCCCATATGCTGTTTCCACCAGTTGTAGAAGTTGCAGCGGCATTGATAGAAAAAGATAATTCATTTTTGATAGCAAAGCGCATCGAGGGTGATGACTTTGAAAACAAATGGGAGTTTCCTGGTGGAAAATTAGAACTTGGAGAAACTCCATTCATGGCAATCGAGCGAGAAATAAAAGAGGAACTGGCAATCAATGTCAGGGCAGTTAGCCATGTTGGTACTTGGTATCATCAATTAATTGACAAAGAGATCTGTCTTCATTTGATCAAATGTGAGTCAGATAGTTATATTGACATTGCTAGTACCAAAAATCTCACTGCACATTCGCAATTAGTGTGGCATCCAAATGATGAGTTACTTGAAATTGAATGGATTGGTTCAGATAAGAAAATCGCGCAGTTTCTTCAACGACTCTAGTAAAGAATGCTATACTGTGAACCATCTACGCCGGTAGCGACGAATAGCACCCACTGAAAGCCCTTGTAAACACTAATTTTGACCACATGGGTTTGAGCATAGGCCCTTGTGAACAGAAGATAAACACTTATGTTTGGCATAGAGGCTATGAACAAAGACTGCGAGTTGTTGACTAATATTGAATTGCCCATAACGTAGTACCGTTTGAGCCATCTGATGCCGGGGAAATCAGTTTGTTTCCATTGATTGGAATTCCCTCTAAAGGGTTACTACTGTAGTGTCCTGGATTAATATCCTTGACTAAGTAGGGTGTCAGTTTATCTTCGCCGTTCGTATCAAGATCGCCTAAACATCCAGATAACATTGAAAGGATAAATAACAAGCAAATTGAGAATGGATAGCGCTTGGTCATAACAACTCCTAATAATGACTCATATTTGATGATGAGCCAGATATTGACATTACAATTAATCTCTAATTCATTGCAAAGTAGAAAACGATTCTCTTTACGAGAATACTCATGCGAATACCAATGTTAAAGAGGGTTTACTGTGGTTAAATTGAACCTTTGAATCATGCTTCTGTTAGGCTTGCAGCCCAGACATACAACACACCAGCAACCACAACTAATACGATCACGGCTATGAATAAACCAATTCCAACCCATGCACAAATTTTTGCAGCTTTAGCCATTCCTGCATCTGGGTGATTTGGAAATTGATTTGTGATTCTTAATGCTCCATTTGCAAGAATAAGGCCAGGGATTGCGAAAAATATCCCCAGGCCATAAAAGAAATTCCCGACAATCCCCATAATCGAAAGAACTAATGCGGCTATGGCATTTGTAGACGGCATACCTGTGATAATTTGTGGACTTGGTTGTTGTACCATACCACTAAGAATTGGGGCAGGGTCTTGTTGTGACGAAGGTTGCATAGTTAGTGAGATATGTGGGGCATATATTACACTTAGGGGCTCAAAATAAATCGGCCTACGCACAAATCCTTTCAAACACTAACTTTGAACACAAGTGGCCACTTGTGTACGCAAGTGATTTTTATGAAGTGTAGATTAGGTCTGACAACTTGATCAACTCAGCAAGCGCTCTTTGAGCGTCTACTTGGTTCACTTCATTCCAATTGGTCGTTTCATGC
>Ga0209830_10000868_pt1 | contig 28888 bp, 29 predicted proteins | sample ArcticOcean_MG_C_12_FD_187439 | JGI IMG/M metagenome (GOLD analysis project Ga0209830, IMG submission 187439) | Marine microbial communities from western Arctic Ocean - ArcticOcean_MG_CB8_130 (SPAdes) (version 2) | ecosystem: Environmental > Aquatic > Marine > Oceanic | place: Arctic Ocean...
ACATTAAATTCATTAAATTTTCCTGCTTTTAAGTCATGTTTAACATAGCCATATCCTGTTTCAGCTTTGTCTGGGGTGATGCCCATTATTACAATTGATTCTTCATTTGCAGCCTTAATAGAACTACTCAGAGCTTGTGCAAAAACTTCAGTATCGCGAATAATTTGATCTGATGGAATTACAACTAAAACTGGATCTTTATTATCTTGCTGAGCTAGCATTGCTGACATTGTAAGTGCCGGCGCAGTATTTCTTCCAACTGGTTCTAAAAAAAGTTTGGCTGAAGTATCATCTAACTTCTTTAATTGTTCTAATGCAATAAACCTATGCTCTTCATTTGTTACCACCAAAGTATCATTAATATTAAAATCTTTTGCTCTCAGTCGTCTTACCCGCATAACAGCTTGCTGAAATAAACTTTCGGAATCTGTGAGGGTTATAAATTGTTTTGGGTAGGTTGATCTAGATAAAGGCCAAAGTCTTGAGCCTTTACCGCCACATAATATTACTGGGGTGATATTAATGTCTTTGTTCATAATAGATATCTTTAGTCATTTTGTAGGGAATTCTGTACCGAATCTATTTCTTTTTTTAGCGCTTCATATTCTAGCTTTTTTCTACTTAAAAACCCAACTGTAAGACTGGCTTTTTCCATCAGACCTTTTTTTGTTAACAAATAAAGATATCCAAGCTTATTGGGATTTGTATTAAAATTCTCTAACTTAATGTGACCGATCTCAATTAATGCTTTTAAGCAATAATTAATACTACCTAAACTTACACCTAATTCTTTTGCTAATTCTCGCTGAGAAATTGACGGCTTATTCTCGATTGTTTTAAGTAATTTAAAATGTAAATCAGGATTCAATATTTTTAATTTTTTTGAGGTGTTCATTAACGCTACCGCCCTGTCCGCGATAAACGCAACATATTAAAAAAACTGCTTAATCTATTATTTATCATATACTTAACTATTGTTCATTATTGAACAATACCCCTACAATACCCTTCATAATAAAATTCGTCAACTAGAAAAATAAGTAACTTAAAGCTGAATAAAACAATCAGTATTCAAGAAAGAAGAGGCCTTCTTATCCTTATCAGATAGAAGAATATTGGTATGGTTTGGCTAGTTATAAATAAATCTAGATTACTCCAAATAATAGATCTTTCGTAATTTGGGCTGTAAAACTGAATTTCTAAAATTTTATCCGGTGTAGTCAAAGTTTCTAAAAAGGGAAAACAGCTCAAATAGTTGTAATCTCAGCTGTTGAAACGATTATAGTCAAAAATAATAAGGCAACTAACTACTTTTTTCTTCTTTTAGAGATATGGTCAAAAAAAATTAAAAGAAGAAAAATTGATGCCTTTATAATTCTATAATTTTAAACTGAGGTAAAGGGAAAACAAGAGTCCTTCCCCTCATTGATGATAGTGATAGAAAAAAATCTTTGAAATGCCAAGGTAAAATTAATAAATAATCTGGATTTTTTTTTAATACTTCTTCTTCTGAAATCAAAGGAATTAAAGTTCCAGGTGTGTAAGCACTATATTTATCCTCATTAACATCCCCAATTGCTTTTATAAGAGTGTTGTCGATACCGCAGTATTGTAACAAAACATTTCCTTTTGTTGATGCGCCAAGTCCGTAAACACTTTTATTTTTTAACTTAGCTTCATTAAGAAATTTCATTAATAAGCTACAATTTTTATCAACATTTAATTTAAAATTATTAAAAACCTCTAAAGAATCGAGTCCATGAACCAATTCATCATTACGAATCTTTTCTAAATGTTTTGTTTTTGGTTGGTAATGAGAATTGATTTTTGCTGCCGTAACTGAAAAGCTACCACCATTTATATCATTAAATTCAACATCGATGACTTTAAGGTTTGCTTTTGATAAAATCCAATCGATTTGTTTTAATGAATAAAATAGTAAATGTTCATGACAAATAGTATCAAAAGCATTTGTTTTTAACATTTGCGGCAGATAGCTTTGTTCAAAAATCCATAATCCATCTTCAGCTAATGAAGCATTAATATCTTTTGCAAAACAAATTGGATCTTCTAAGTCATAAAACATGGAGAATGATGTAATAATTTTAGCCTTTTCAGCTGAGAATTTTGAAATAATTTTAGAGGAAAAGAAATCTGAAATCAAAGAAATTGAGTCTGGATAAAAAGATTTAAATTTAATACCTGTTGGATCAATTCCTAGTAGTTTATATTTATTTTGTGGGTAAGCCTTAAGTGATGTTCCATCATTGCTACCAATATCAATTATTAAATCTTCATTTTTAAGTATGTTTAAATCTATTATTTTCTGGATTTTATCTCTTAAATGATTAACCATGCTCGAATTTAAGCTAGAACGATAGCCATAATTTAATCCATACATCTCATCTAAATTATAACTTTGTTTTAATTGAACAAGACCGCAACCTCTCTCTCCATAACATTTTACTAGCTCAATAGGGCCACTTGTAACTTTTTCCAATGGTGTTTTGGGAAAAGTCCCTGTTAGTGATTGCTGGCCTAAATTCATAATGGTTACTAAATTAGAATTTTTACAAATACGGCATGATGAAATTAACTTATAAATATGTAGTTCTCAGTTTAATAATTAGTTTTTTGGGTATATAAAAATTTACTCATTATGTTAATTAAGGCTGGCTAAAGCAATCAGCATTCACGAAAGAAGAAGCCTTCTTATCTTTATCAGATAGAAGAATATCAGATAGAAGAACATTGTTATGGTTTGGCCAGTTAATAAATAAATCTGGATCACTCCAAATAATAGATCTTTCGTAATTTGGGCTGTAAAAGTTAGTTGTTTTATACATAACTTCTGCAAAATCGGATGTAACTAAAAATCCATGGGCAAAGCCCTCTGGAACCCAGAGTTGCTGTTTTGTTACAGAATTTAATTTCTGACAAATATAGTCTCCAAATGTTTTTGATGAGATTCTTAAGTCAACCACGACATCAAATATTTCACCCTGTAAAACACTTACTAATTTACCTTGAGCCATAGGTGGTAACTGGTAATGCATACCTCGTAAAGTATTTTTTTTTGATCTTGAAAAATTATCCTGAACAAAATAAATTTTCTTTCCTGTTGCTTTTTCAAACTTATTTTGATTAAAGAATTCATAAAAAAAACCTCTTTCATCTTCAAAAATTTCTGGTTCAAGTAATAAAACCTCTGGGAATTTCAGCTTTGTGCTTTTCATTTAGTCTATTAAGCCTTTAAGGTATTCTCGATTATTATTATTGTATTCTTCTTCAGCCAAAATCTGCAAATTCCCTTTTGATATCCATCCTTTCCTAAAGGAAATCTCTTCAATACACGCAATTTTTTGACCCTGACGTTTTTCAACAGTCGCAATATATTGATTGGCTTCTAATAAAGATTCGTGAGTTCCTGAATCTAGCCATGCAAAACCTCGATTCAAAACCTCAACGTTTAATTTATCTTCATTCATATATATTTTATTTAAATCAGTTATTTCTAATTCACCCCTATGAGAAGGCTTAAGACTTTTTGCAAAATCAACTACTTTATGATCATAAAAATATAGGCCAGTTACTGCATAATTAGATTTAGCTGTTTTAGGTTTCTCTTCGATTGAGATTGCTTTCTGGTTATTATTAAATTCAACTACCCCATATCGTTCTGGATCTGCTACATGGTATGCAAATATAGTTGCATTGTCATTGTTTGAAGCGTTTAAAAGAAGATTGCTCATATCATTTCCATGAAAAATATTATCCCCTAAAATTAAAGCAGATAAATCATCACCAATAAAATCTTCAGCTAAAATAAAAGCTTGAGCTAGCCCATCTGGAGATGGTTGAACTTGGTATGAAATATTTATTCCCCATATACGCCCATCTCCAAGCAAGGCTTGGTATTGAGAGATGTCTTTAGGTGTTGATATTAGCAATATCTCTCTAATACCTGCAATCATTAGGGTGGCGAGTGGGTAGTAAATCATAGGCTTATCAAAAACTGGTAGAAGTTGTTTAGAGATGACTTTTGTTAATGGGTATAGTCTCGAACCAGACCCGCCTGCAAGAATTATTCCTTTTCGCTTATTCGTGGTGGTCATCTTTTCATCCTCCTAGGCTTTATCGCTCATTATTAATTTCAACTCATTTTGCCATTCCGGGCAATTTATTTCAAAGGTTTTTACTAATTTCTGATTGTTTAATCTAGAATTTTTCGGCCGAGAAGCTAGGGTAGTAAATTCAGATGTTTTAATTGGCTTAATACTTTCCGATGTAGATTTAAGGTTTAGTCCTTTTTCTTCTGCATAAAAAATTATAGTCTTAGCAAAATCGAACCAGCTAGTAGAACCCGAACAGGTTAAATTATAAAGGCCATATAAATTATTTTTTTCGACTTGTTCTATTTTTTTTGTTATCTCAAGTATTGTATTTGCAATAAAAATTGCCGATGTAGGTGAACCTACTTGGTCAAAGACAATATTAAATGACTCGTTATTTTTTGCCATATCAAGAACCGTTGTTAAAAAATTTTTGCCTCTTAGGCTATATACCCAACTAGTTCTTAAAATAATATGCTTTGGATTGCATTCGCGAATTGCAGTCTCAGCATCATATTTAGATTTACCATATACTGATTTAGGGTTGGCTTTATCAATCTCTGTATAGGCATCTTTTTTTAGCCCATCAAAAACATAATCAGTTGATAATTGTATCAATGGGATATTAAGCTTTGCTGATTTTTCCGCTAAAAATTTAGTGGCTAAAACATTTGTTTTAAATACAAGATCTGGTTCTTTTTCAGCCTTATCTACATATGTGTATGCAGCAGAGTTTATTATTAGCCCTGGTCGAAATTTATCAATCACATCCCCCATCTGGTCAATATTGGTAAGGTCAAAATTTTCTCGCGTCATCCCAAAAACTTCATAAAAAGGGGATAGTTTTTGATTAAGGTAAAAGCCAACCTGCCCATTTACCCCAGTTAGAAGTATCTTCATGAGTAGTGCTTATCAATCCATTTTTTATAGTCGCCACTAATGATATTTCTCACCCATTCATCATGATCAAGATACCATTTAATAGTTTTTTCCATCCCCGACTCAAAAGTTTCTTTAGGCTTCCAACCAAGTTCTTTTTGAATCTTTGAAGAATCTATTGCATATCGTCGATCGTGCCCTAGGCGATCTTTTACAAAAGAAATTTGCTCTGCATAAGAAATTTTATCTGGTCTTGGCTTAAAATTATCTAGAAATTTACATATTAACTGAGCAACTTGGATATTGGTTTTCTCTGTATTGCCACCAATATTATAGGTTTGTCCTATCACCCCAACCTTTAAAGCTACTCTTATAGCTTCGCAATGGTCATCAACATAGAGCCAGTCTCTAATTTGCTTACCATCACCATACAAGGGTAATGGCTTGCCGCTTAATGCATTAATAATAAAGAGGGGAATTAATTTTTCTGGGAATTGAAAAGAGCCATAATTATTTGAGCAATTTGTTGTTACAACCGGTAAGTTATAAGTTTGATGCCAAGCTCTTACTAAATGATCGCTAGCAGCCTTGCTTGCACTGTATGGGCTATTCGGTATATATCTATTGTCTTCAGTAAAAGGAGAAGCATCCTTAACTAAGTCGCCATAAACTTCATCAGTAGAAATATGTAAAAGACGAAACTCTTTTTTTTGTTTTTCAGTTAATGCTTCCCAATATGAAAGAGTACATTGTAAAAGCCTATAGGTGCCCAGAATGTTAGTTTCTATAAACGTATCAGGTGCAGATATTGATCTATCTACATGGCTTTCAGCAGCAAAATTTATAACTGCTTTCGGGTTGTATTTTTTAAGGGTTGAAGATATTAATTTAGAATCACCAATATCTCCTTTGACAAAAAAATGCCTGCTGTCATCAGACAAAGAAGATAAGTTATCTAGATTTCCTGCATAAGTTAAATTATCTAGAGAGACGACATCACCCTCCTCCTTATCGAGCCAATTTAAAACAAAATTGGACCCAATAAAACCTGCAGCCCCTGTAACCAAAATTGTCATGTCAAACCCTAAGTTTATTATCAGACAAACTGTAGCCTTTCTTCAATTAGCTCACATAAGATATGACCAATTAATATATGAGCTTCTTGAATCCGCGCTGTAGATTCTGAATCTACTATAATCGAGTGATCTGAAATTTCTTTTGCTATGCCCCCATCTTTTCCTGTGAGAGCAATAGAGGTAATTCCTAAATCCGAGGCAACTTTAAAAGCATTTAGGATGTTTTTACTACTTCCTGAAGTAGAAATACCAACCAAAATATCCCCAGAAGACCCTAAAGCTTGAAGTTGGCGAGAAAAAATTTGATCAAAACCATAATCATTTCCGACACTAGTCAAAATTGAAGTATCAGTTGTTAATGCTATAGACCTTAAAGCAGGACGATCTTTTTTAAAACGTCCTACCAACTCTGCTGCTATATGTTGACTATCAGAAGCACTTCCACCATTACCACACCAAAAAATAGTACCTTTTTTTTCTAAACAATTAGCTAACAATTCGCCTAATAATTTAATAGAGCCGGCGTCAGTAGCCAAAACTTTATTGACTACATCAATATGATCAGAAAAAATTTTTTTTATAACGTCTGACATAATTTTACCTGCCTAAAATCTTTAATTTTATTAAATTGTAAATAACTTATTTTACCTAGTTATATTAATATATTAAATACAATTTGAGTGGGAAAGCTTATTTTTACTTAAAAAAAGCCGGCGTAGCCGGCTTTTTTATAGATTTAATGGGTTGTTTGCTTTTCTTTATCTAAAAGCATTTTGACTCTTAGCTTTTCTTTTTTATATAGTCTTAGTTTTAAATCAGGTACATAATTTTTATATGCTTGCCTAACCATATCTTTTAAGGCTTGATGTCTATTCTTAAGCTCTTTGAGATTCATACAGCTCCTTTTAAATTTTAAAAAAAATGTATTTCTAACTCACTAAACCCATAAGCACTTTCTCTTTTTTTTGAGAATTATATAAAAAACTTACATAGATAATTTTATACCTATTAAAAAAAAATTCTAGTATTATTTATATAATATGTATATATAATTTAATGTAATTAAATATGAGCCTCATTGAAAAAAAAGTTTTAGAAGAAATCCAATTTTATGTCACTACAAATTACTCTTGCGGCTATATAAATGGTCAAGATGCTCAATCAATTGTTGCAACTCCCTATAAAAATGTAAATAGTAAAAATTTTAAAAGCCTTATAAGTCAGGGTTTTAGAAGAAGTGGCCAGTATGTTTACAAACCAAACTGTAAAAATTGTAAAGCATGTATACCTATTAGATTATTAGCATCAAATTTCAAAGCCAGTAGATCGCAGAAAAGATTAAAGAAATACCTTAATAAGCTTTCAGTAGAATTATTGCCATTAAATTTTAATGAAGAGCATTATAATTTGTATGTTAATTACCAGAATAAAAGGCATCGAAATAACGATAAAAGTGAAGATGATGTAGCTGACTATAATGATTTTTTAATTAATAGTAATGTTAATTCAAAACTTGTTGAGTTTAGATTAAATAATCAACTTAAAATTATTACAATCATCGATATTATTGATGATGGAATTTCGGCTGTTTACACCTTTTACGATTGTAGTGACCAAAAATTAAGCCTAGGTACAATGTCTATTATTTGGCTACTTGAGCACTGTAAAAAAGAGAACCTCCCTTTTCTTTACCTTGGTTATTGGATTCATGAAAGTCAGAAAATGAAATATAAAATAAATTTTAAACCGTATGAGTTAATGATTGAGGGTGTTTGGCAAGAAGCAACAAGCTAAATAGCATGTTACAATTTTCCTTTTTACCAAACTGTCGCTGATGGAAAAATTATATATTTTTGGTGTAGGGCTAATAGGTGGCTCAATAGCTCTTAAGGCCCGTGAATTAAATATTTTTGATCAAATAATTGGTATTGGAAGAGTTGGAGGTAATTCTTTAGAAGGTCTTGTTAAAGATGGTGTACTTGATTCCTCATCCACAGAAATAGATATAAATATAAATGAGGCAAGCTTAATTATAATTGCGGCACCAGTAGCCCAAACAAAATTTATTTTAAAAAAAATTGAGCCTTTTCTCCAATCGGATACGCTCATTACTGATGTAGGTAGTACAAAATCAAATATTATGAATGAGGCGAAGCTTGCTTTAAAAGATAAATTTTCTCAATTTATTGGCTCACATCCTATTGCGGGATCAGAGAAGCACGGAACTTCAGCAGCAAAAAAAAATTTATTCCAGGATAAGAATATTGTTTTAACGCCTAATAATAAAAACACTTTAGAACAAATTACAAAACTTACAAAATTTTGGGAGTCTTTGGGTGGTGTAGTTACAAATATGGAAGCCGATAATCACGATCAAATATTTTCTACTGTCAGCCACTTACCACACCTACTTGCTTTTGGTTTAGTAAATCTTATTAATAATAAAAAAAATAAAAGTACTTTGTTGAATTTTGCTGCGAGTGGTTTTAGAGATTTTTCAAGAATTGCAGCAAGCTCTCCAGAGGTATGGAGAGATGTATCGATTCAAAACCAAGAATCAATAATTGGAGATTTGCAATTATTTCAAAAAGAAATAGTTAAATTAACAAACTTTCTAGAAAAAAAAGATCAAAAAGGGCTAGAAGAGTATCTAAAATTGGCTAGCAGCACAAGAAAAAACTGGGCCGAAAAAAATTAAGTGGATCAAAAAAAACTAATAGCATCAAAAAATGCCAATGGAAAAATCTATCTCCCTGGCTCAAAAAGTATCACCAATAGAGTCCTTCTTATGTCCGCTCTTTCTAATGGAGAGACCTTGGTCCAAAATTATCTTGATTCAGATGATACCCATCAAATGCTCAATGCTCTGAAAAAATTGAAAGTTGAATATAAAGTTATAGAAAATAAACATATATTAATAAAGGGCTGTAATCATAACTTTCCAAATAAGAAAGCTAATTTATCACTAGGGAATGCCGGTACAGCATTTAGGCCGCTTACCGCAGTCCTTGCCATGATGGGTGGTGAGTACCATCTTAAAGGTGTAAAAAGAATGCATGAACGCCCTATTAAAGATTTGGTTGATGCTTTAACGCAAATTGGGGCAAAGATTGACTACAAAAATAATCCAGGATACCCGCCACTTAAAATATCCCCTGGGAAAATTCAATGCAATAAAAATATTAAAATTAAAGGAAATGTTTCAAGCCAGTATTTAACAGCACTTTTAATTGCCGGTCCTTTATGCAATCAGAATACAAACATACAGATAATTGGGGAGCTTATATCCAAACCTTACATTGATATTACTTTAAGGCTGCTAACTCAGTTCGGAATAAAGTACAAAAATAATGAATGGAAAAATTTCATTTTGAAAGCTCCTTCAAGATTTAAGTGTCCTAAAAAAATTCAAGTTGAGGGTGATGCCTCATCAGCATCTTATTTTTTTGCAGCGGGTGCAATTGCGGGCTCAGTTGAGGTGGCTAATATTAATAAATCAAGCATACAAGGAGATTTGGAGTTTTTAAAAGTCATAAAAAAAATGGGCGCAAATATCGAATATTTCTCAAATTCAATTAAAGTATCAAAACACCAGGGATTGGTTGGAATGACTATCGATTGTAAAAATATTCCTGATGCCGCAATGACCCTAGCTATTCTAGCTTTATTTGCAAAAGGGACTACAACCCTTAAATCTATTGCAAGTTGGCGCGTTAAAGAAACCAACAGAATTCTTGCAATAAAAACTGAATTAAAGAAATTAGGTGCTTTTGTTACTACCTCTAAAAGCTCAATAACAATTAAACCTCCAAAAGTGATAAATAATAATATAACAATTGATACATATGATGATCACAGAATGGCTATGTGTTTTTCTTTAGTATGCTTAGCAAATAAAAATATTATAATTAATGATCCAAAATGCACAAATAAAACCTATCCTAATTTTTTCAGTGATTTTGAAAGTATTATTGCTTAAAAAAATGCCTAAAAAAAATACAACCCCTTATTATTGCGATTGATGGTCCGGCAGGCTCTGGAAAAGGAGCGGTATCTCAAAAATTATCTTCCAAGCTGAATTATCATTACCTTGATTCGGGAGCAATTTATAGAGTAATCGCTTATGCAGCTAAGGAAAAAAATATCGAATCGGGGGCGATTGATAGCTTAATAGATTTAGTTACCGATTCCAAAATTAAGTTTATAGGAAATAATGCTTGGCTTAATGGCAATCAAATTTCAGATGAAATTAGAACTGAGTTAATAGGTTCATTCGCTTCTGAAATAGCAATGCATAATAAATTAAGAGCCGCTATTCTTTCATATCAAAGAAGTTTTTGTAAGTTGCCAGGGCTTGTTGCAGAAGGAAGGGATATGACAAGTGTTGTTTTCCCTAATGCTGATTTAAAAATATACCTAAATGCAAGCGTTGATGAAAGGGCCAAAAGAAGATATAAACAATTGATATCAAAAGGAAATGATGTTAGTCTGTCGAATCTGACTCTAGAAATAGCCAAGAGAGATTCGAGAGATAAGGACAGAGAAGTATCCCCTCTCGTTATAGTAAAAGAAGCATGGGTTTTAGAAACAGACGATCTCAGTGAGAATCAAACAGTTGATAAAATTTTAAGCTTGTTTAAAGATTTATAAAAAGACCTGGTAACCCAAAATTATCAGAAAATTTAAACTTCCCCATCGCTAGTTGGGATTACATTGTTAAGGTTAAAAATTAATGGCAACCACAGATATTATAAAAGATACGAATCCAGAAAGTTTTGAGGCATTATTTGAAGAAAGCATGGCGCTCAAAGAAATGCGCCAAGGTGAAATTATAACTGCTGAAGTTATTTCTGTAGAAAGTGATTTTGTTACAGTAAGTGCCGGACTTAAATCAGAAAGTATCATTAAGACTGAAGAATTTTTAGATGATAAAGGAAGTGTTGAGGTTAATTTAGGAGATCATGTAAAAGTTGCTATTGAAAAAATAGAAGATGGTTATGGGTCAACGATTCTATCTAGAGTCAAAGCAAAACAAATGCAAGCATGGATTGATCTTGAAGATGCAATGAATGATGGAACAATTGTTAATGGCTTTGTCAGTACAAAAGTTAAAGGTGGCTTAAGGGTTACAGTAAATGGGATAATGGCATTTTTACCGGGCTCCTTAGTAGATGTTAGGCCTGTAAAAGATACATCACCTTTCGAAAATAAAGAGTGTGAATTAAAAATAATAAAAATTGATCGAAAAAGAAATAATGTAGTCGTTTCAAGAAAAGCTGTACTTGAAGAACAACTTGGTACTAACTCAGAAGCTGTCATTGCAACGCTAATCGAAGGGGCTAACATAAAGGGGATTGTAAAAAACATAACGGATTACGGAGCATTTGTAGATTTAGGTGGAATAGATGGATTGCTTCATATAACTGACCTTGCATGGAAGCGAATTAAGCATCCTTCAGAAATTTTAAACATCGGTGACGAAATAGAAGCTCGAGTTCTTAAATTTGATAAAGATAAAAATAGAGTCTCCCTTGGCCTTAAACAGCTAGACGAAGATCCATGGATTGGATTAAATAAACGTTATCCAGTAAAAACAAGAATATTTGGTAAGGTATCAAATCTAACAGACTATGGTGCTTTTATTGAAATTGAAACTGGAATTGAGGGATTGGTTCACGTTTCAGAAATGGATTGGACAAATAAAAATATACACCCATCAAAAGCAGTTCAATTGGGAGATGAAGTAGAAATAATGGTCCTTGAGATTGATGAAGGTAGAAGAAGGCTTTCCCTAGGAATGAAGCAATGCAAACAAAACCCATGGGAAGATTTTGCATTAGCGCATAAAAAAGATGGGAAAATTACTGGAGATATCAAATCAATTACTGATTTTGGTATATTTATTGGCTTAGAAGGCGGTATTGATGGATTAATTCATCTTTCTGATATTTCGTGGACTGAAACAAGCGAAGAAGCTGTAAAAAAATATAAGAAGGGTGATAGTGTCGAATCTCTTATTATTTCAATTGATGTTGAAAAGGAAAGAATATCATTAGGTGTTAAGCAATTAACAGATGATCCGAATCCATCAAGCAATTCTGAAGACAAGGCAAAGCCTAAAGCAAAAGAAGAAGAAAAAGTGTCAAAACCAAAAGCTTCAACAAAGAAGGAAGTTGCGCCTAAAAATATAGAAAATGCAGGAACTACGAACTTAGGAGCCCTTCTGAAAGCAAAGCTTGACGATGAGAAATAATGACTAAATCAAAACTAATCAATCTATTAGCAGCTAAATTCTCACAATTAGTTCACAAAGACGCAGAGTTGGCTGTTAAGTCAATTTTAGATGTGATGAGTGAGTCACTAAGAGATAAAAAAAGGATTGAAATAAGGGGGTTTGGTAGTTTTAGTTTAAATTATCGTCCACCGCGCATAGGAAGAAATCCAAAAACGGGGGAAAAGGTAAATGTTCCAGAGAAAATAGTTCCTCATTTTAAAGCAGGTAAAGAGTTAAGAACGCGTGTTGATAATTAAAAAATAATAAAATAAAAAAAGTATATTCTTGATAGATTAGGATATGCTTTTTTTTTAACTTAAAGTAGCATTCTAATATGGTTGAATTCGAATTCTGGTGGTTATTGGTAATACCATTCTTCTTTGCGCTCGGCTGGCTTGCAGCTAGAGTAGATATTAAGCAAATAATTTCTGAAAGCACGGACTTGCCCTCTGCTTACTTCAAAGGGTTACATTACTTAATTACAAATCAATATGAAAAAGCAATAGAAGCATTTGATAATGCAATTAAGATAAATAATGATTCTTTAGAGTTACATTTTGCTTTAGGGGCACTACTTCGAAGAACGGGCCAAATAGATAGAGCAATTAACCTTCATATAGATCTTCTTAAAAAAAGAGAGCTCACACAAAGCCAACAAGAATCAGTAAAAGCAGAACTGGCACAAGATTATTTTAAAGCAGGGCTATATGATAGAGCTGAAGAGCTTCTTCTGGTTCTAAATAAAGAAAATTACTATCAATTCTCATTGAATACATTGCTAGAAATCTATGTAAAAGAACGTGAATGGGAAAAAGCTGTTGAAACTGCTACTGAATTAGAAAAAATATCTGGTGTGTCTTTTAGAATTTCAATTAGCCATTATTTTTGTGAGATTGCCGTAAATCAAATCCTAAATAAAAAATATACTCTAGCAAAAAAATCATTGAATCAGGCTCTCGAAGAATCTATAAATTGTACTAGAGCAAATATTCTCTTAGGAGATATTCATGCCGATGATAAATCGTTTGAAGAAGCAATAGTTTATTGGAAAAAAATTGAATTCCAACAACCAGAATATTTAGGGTTAGTTGCCCCAAAAATCATCGCTACCTACCAAGCTCTAAATAAAGTTAATGAAGGATTGTCAATTCTTGCAAGATTTTTTGATATTTACAAACTTAAATCTTTACTAAATGTTTTATATGAAACAGTACTAGTAAATGAAGGGCCAAACCAAGCAGAAAATATAGCCAGAAAAGAATTAATACAAAGACCCAGCCTTTCTGCCTTAGATCAATTGTTTCAAGCTCAAGCAATAAGTAAAACAAATAAAATAGACAATATAGAATTAATTCAACAAACAATCAAAAATACCATAGGCGATAGAAGATTTTATATGTGTAATCAATGTGGATTTAAAGCACGCCAATTTCACTGGCAGTGCCCGGCATGTAATTCTTGGGAATCTCTTCCATCAGAGCCTGCTGATATAATTCTTGAGACTAAATAATGAACGTAATTCCAAAATTATTTATTGCAATAGATAAAAATGATATAAATAAAGCAAAAGAGTTGATCCAAAAGTTGCCGCCAGAAATGTGTGGCATTAAAGTTGGTAAAGAATTATTCACAGCATGTGGGCCTGAAATTATTCAATGGATACAAGAAAAAGGATTTAAGGTATTTTTAGACTTAAAATATCATGACATTCCTAATACAGTAGAAAAAGCTTGTTTTGTGGCATCTGAAATGGGGGTATCCATTCTAAATGTTCATGCCTTAGGTGGAAAAGATATGATGCTAGCAGCAAAAGAAGGTGTCGATAAATCAAATAATAATCCATATCTAATTGCTGTAACATTATTAACAAGTATGGATGCCAACGCACTAAAAGAAATCGGGCTGACCTCTTCAGTAAGCGACCAGGTTCTAAATCTAGCAACAACTTCAGGCCAAGCAGGGTTGGACGGAATTGTTTGCTCTGCAAAAGATATTCCAATTATAAAAAATAAGCTTCCAGAAAATTTTTTATATGTGACGCCTGGTATTCGACTAAGGAACAGTGCTAAAGATGATCAAAAAAGAGTAGCAACTCCATTTGAAGCTATTGAAATGGGGTCGAATATATTAGTTATTGGTCGCCCAATAACTCAAGCTATAAATCCAGAAGCTGTCATTAAAGAGATTATTAATGAAATCTCTTAATTTCAACTAGTAATAAATATTCATTTATTACTATCGACCATTCCCTCAATATCTTTCAAGTCTAATCTTTGCAATAAATGCACGTAATTGGTAATTGAGTCAGTCTCTGTGTCAATACTTGAGAAAGATTCGTAAGGAGACTCGTTAAAGAATAAGGCAATTTTAGATGTCAATTCCGGAATAATAGGTACCAAAAATATACTAACAAGCCTAAAGGAATGGAGACAAGTTGAACAAATTTGATGAAGGTCAGAATTTACTTTATGCTGATCTTCATTTTTTGCGAGTACCCAAGGTTCTTTATGGCTAACAAATTCATTTAAAGCTTCTACCTGGGTCATTAAAAGCTTAATTAATTTACTAAATAACCTTAATTCGTAATGCTCTAGAACTAAATTTTTCATCTCGGTTATTCCTAAAATTAATTCTCTAGCCTTTTTATCTTCAATATTTTTTATTGGAACAAGTTTATTTTCAAAATACTTACTAATAAAACCAGATGTCCGGCTCGGAATATTTATAAATTTCCCAACGAGATCGCTATTAACTTTTACCGAAAAATCTTCTAAATTTAAATCTATATCTTCCATTGAGTCGTTTAATTTTGAAGCGTAGTAATACCTTAAAAAATTTGGATTTTTAATGTTATCAAGATAGCTTCTTGCTGTAATAAATGTACCCCTAGATTTAGACATTTTCTCACCGTTCACCGTTAAGAAACCATGTGCATAAATCTTAGTTGGCTTCCTATAACCTGAATATTCTAATGTAGCAGGCCAAAATAAGGCATGAAAATATAGAATATCTTTACCAATAAAATGGACTAATTCAGTATTGCTATTATTTTCCCAGAAATCATCAAAGGACAATTTATTATCATTTGCAAAATTCTTAAAGCTCGCCATATAGCCTATTGGCGCATCTAACCACACATAGAAAAACTTTCCTGGTGCATCAGGAATTTCAAAGCCAAAATAAGGCGCATCTCTAGAGATATCCCAGTCTGAAAGGCCTGCTTTAAACCATTCTTCTAATTTATTACTTGCCTCTTTTTGTAAGGTTCCTGATTTAGTCCATTTTGATAAAAAATCAGAGCACTCCGAAAGTTTAAAGAAGTAATGATTAGTTTTCTTCTTGATAGGAGATGATCCAGTTAAAACTGAATATGGATTAATTAAGTCCGTAGGATTGTATGTTGAGCCGCAAGATTCACATGAATCACCATATTGATCTTTTGTTCTACATTTAGGGCATTCGCCCTTAATAAACCTATCAGGTAAAAACATCTCTTTATCAGGATCATAAAATTGCTCTATTTCTTTTTCAAAAATTTTGTTATTTTTAACAAGTGCTTTATATATATTTTCTGATAGCTCCTTATTTTCTGATGAATTAGTTGAATAAAAATTATCAAAATTAACATTAAAATCTTTGAAGTCTTTTGAATGCTCTTTATGAATGTTTTCAACTAATTTTTCTGGAGTAATATTTTCCTGTTCTGCCATTAGCATTACTGGTGTTCCATGCGTGTCATCCGCACATATATAATATGCAAGGTTACCCTGCATCTTTTGGAATCTTACCCAAATATCAGTTTGGATATATTCTACTAGGTGCCCAAGGTGTATACTTCCATTTGCATATGGTAAAGCTGATGTTACAAGAATTTTACGCATTAAGTAATCATATAGTTAGGTAAATATAAAGTAGTATTCTATCAAATACGACCTTTAATCACATTAGAAATTTTTTTTAATACTATAAAAGCTAAAAATGAAAAATAAAATACAAGAATATCTTTTGCAACTCAATCATCCAGAATTAGATCAAAAATTTATATCAGAGAAAAATATAAAATTAATCGCTATAGAAGATAATAAAATTAATTTATCGATTGAGCTAAATTTTCCATTTAAAAGTCAAACTACTCTATATGAGAATATTCTTAAAGATGGGCTAAAAAAAATAACAGATTTAGATATTGTCGTCACCTGGTCACTTAAGATATTAACTAGGCAAGCTCAAAAAGGAATTAATCCAATCAAAGAAATTAAAAATGTTATTGCTATTGCATCGGGTAAAGGTGGAGTTGGTAAATCATCTACAGCTGTTAATTTAGCCCTTGCTTTATCTTATGAAGGTGCCAGTGTTGGGATTCTTGACGCAGATATTTACGGTCCTAGTCAGCCACAGATGCTAGGTATTTCTCAAAAGCCAAATAGCAAGGATGGTAAATCAATGGAGCCACTAATCGCACATGGAATTCAAGTTATGTCTATTGGTTTTTTAGTTGATCAAGAAACTCCAATGGTATGGCGTGGCCCCATGGTGACAAGCACCCTAGAGCAACTACTTAAAGAAACTAATTGGGATAATCTAGACTATTTAATAATTGACCTACCCCCTGGTACTGGTGATATTCAATTAACCCTTGCCCAAAAAATTCCAGTTACAGGTGCGATAATTGTTACGACGCCTCAAGATATTGCTCTCCTTGATGCAAGAAGAGGTCTTAAAATGTTTGAAAAAGTAAATATTCCAATACTTGGGATTGTTGAAAATATGTCCACTCATATTTGTTCGAATTGTAGTCATGAAGAACATATATTTGGTAAGGATGGTGCAATAAAAATGTGTTCAGATTACAATATGGAGCTTCTTGGTAGCTTACCATTAGATATTAAAATTAGAGAGGGTCTTGATAAAGGCAACCCTTCACTTATAAGTAATCCAGACAGCGATATATCAGAAATATATAAATCAATTGCTCGGAAATCTGCTTTAAAAGTTGCGGGGCTAGCTGAAGATCACTCTAATAAGTTTCCAAAAATTGTTATACAACAAAGCTAATTAAATAACATCAAAAGTTAATATTGAGATTTTATTTTTAGCAGAAATTAAGTTTGCAGGTAAATCAAATCCATCCTTCCATTGCTTAAAAGCATTTACTTTATTTTTTCCACTAATAAGGAATAAAACCTCTTCTGTATTGCTTAGTCTACTAGGTGTTAATGATATTCGATCACTTGGGGATTTAGGAGCGTTTGAAACCGAAATGACTTGCTTGGAATTATCCCATTGATGGGTTGGGAATAAGCTTGCAATGTGGCCATCATCTCCGAGCCCAAGCATAACTAAATCAAAAGGTTTATTTTTATCAAGTATCTTTTCATATGCTAAAGCACCTTCCGCATTACCTAATTCAGCCGGAATAATAAAAATATTTGATTTTAAAATATTAACTTTTGATAACCAGGTTGATTCAGCAACATTACTATTCCTTTCTAAGTGATTTAAAGGGAAACACCTTTCATCGCCAAAATAAATATGCCATTTCTCGAAATCAGCTTGCTCATTGGCTAGTAACTTATAAACATTAACTGGTGTTGTTCCTCCAGACAGAACGAGAGAGAAACTCCCCTTCTCTCTGATTGCAATCTTCGCCCTTTCAATGATAAATTGAGCTGCATTACAATCTAAATTTACTTGAGAGTTAAATGATAAAACTGATTTTTTTTCAAACATAATTTCTTTCTAAAATAAATTATATGAATATTGTTAAACATAAGTATAAGTGATTGAAGGTATTTGCTATAATGCTCGCATCATAACTCAAAAAAAAATAATCCAAAAGATTATTGAATATTAAACCTCAACAAAGGAAAAAATATGAAAATTGCAATGCTAGGACTAGGTAAAATGGGTGGAAATATGGCCACTAGGCTTATAAGGAATGGTCACGAAGTCGTTGGATATGACACTAGTCAAGAAGTTATAACTGAACTAGAAAAAACAGAAAAATTAATTCCCTCATCATCAGTTAAAGATGCGGTATCAAAGCTAGAGGGTCAAAAAATAGTATGGATGATGCTACCTGCCGGTGAAATTACAAAAAAACAAATTGCTGACTTAATTCCTCTCCTCAAAAAAGGCGATATTATAGTTGATGGGGGAAATTCAAATTTCAAACACAGCGTTAAGATGGGTAGTATGTTGGAGGAATATGACATTGGCTTTATGGATTGTGGGACATCTGGAGGGGTTTGGGGTTTAAGTGAAGGATATTGTTTAATGGTAGGTGCTTCACTTGAGGTGGCTAAAGCTGTTGAACCTGTGCTAAAAGCATTATCTCCAACACCACAAACTGGATGGCTACACGTAGGTCCGGTTGGTTCAGGGCATTTTACAAAAATGATTCACAATGGGATTGAGTACGGGATGATGGAATCTTTTGCTGAAGGACTTGAGCTTTTAAAAGGCAGGGAAGAATATGCAATTGATGTAGCCGAGGTAACTGAGCTATGGCGACATGGGTCGGTTGTTAGAAGTTGGTTATTAGATTTAACAGCTGAAGCGCTCAAAGGAGATCAAGATTTAGACAAGATAGAGCCATTTGTTGCCGACTCTGGTGAAGGGAGATGGACAGCAGTTGAAGCAATTGAGCAAGGTATTCCTGCACCAGTATTAACTCAGGCACTTCAGGTGAGATTTAGAAGTCAGGAAAAATCTAAAGGGTATGGTTATAAAATACTATCGATTATGAGAAATGCCTTTGGTGGGCACACGATGAAAAAAAAAGGATAAGTTAGTTAATGAGTGATAATTCAACATTAGTACTATTTGGTGCTAAAGGTAACCTTTCAAGAATTAAATTAATACCAGGGCTTTTCCATCTTGATGAAGCAGGTAAGTTACCTGATGAAATGAAAATTCTTTCAGTTGGAAGGCAATCTGTCTCACAGGAAGATTGGGTTAAGACAATCAAAAGCATGCTGGATGAAAAATTTAATAATCAATATGACCAGAAGGTCTTTGAGCGATTTATTAAAAGAAATATTTACCATGCAAATCTTCCAGATGATCCGAATGCATTTAAGAAATTTGCTGAACTACTTCTAAACGACGATAGATTTCCTAAAAACTTTGCATTCTTTTTGTCAGTCAGGCCATCTGATTTTGCATTAATAATTGATCAATTAGCCCAGGAGAGTTTACTAAATGAGGATCAATACTCGAGAAGAGTGCTGATTGAGAAACCATTTGGAACAAATTTAGATAGTGCAATTGAATTACAAGCATCTATATCTAAACATCTTAAAGAAACACAGATATATAGAATAGATCATTATTTAGGAAAATCAGCATTACAAAATATCTTATGGACCAGATTCTCAAATAGTATCTTTGAGCATATGTGGAATAATGAACATATAGACCACATACAGATTACCAATCATGAAACTCTTGGGGTTGGGGAACGCACACAGTTTTATGATGCAACTGGTGCACTAAGAGATATGACTCAAAGTCACCTCCTACAAATGTTAGCACTTACGGCAATGGAGAAACCAAAATCATTCTCACCTGATGATATTAGAATTGAAAAAATAAAATTGCTCAAAGCAATTAGGCCTATACCAATAGATAAGATTGATAAATATGCTTTTAGAGCGCAATACAAATCAGGAAATATTGAAAAAGAAGGTAATGTTAAAGGTTATCTTGAAGAGCTAGAAAATGATAAAAGTATTGTAGAAACTTATGCAGCAATAAAGCTATTTATTGATACCCCAAGATGGAAGAATATACCCATCTATCTAAGAACAGCTAAAAGATTAAACCAAAGTGGCACCTTTATCTCAATAAAATTTAAAAATAATCAAGACAATAAGAAATTGGCTGATAATTGGTTTGTATTTAGTATTCAACCAAAAGAAAGTACTTATTTTGAAATTCAAACAAAAGTACCTGGTCTCAATGAAGTCGATTTAAGGACTACTAAATTAGAAGGTATGAATAGGCTTGACCAAGATGAAAAAATTGATGCCTATGAGACTTTAATGCTCGATTTACTTGAAGGTAATCAATCGAGGTTTCTGCACATAGATGAAGTTAAAGCTGCATGGTCACTGATTGACCCTATCATTGAAAACTGGACAAATAATAAAGAAAAAGTTCACCAATATACTGCTGGAACTAGTGACCCAAAAGAATCAGAAGTAATATTTGAAAATGAAAGTCAATTTTGGCGAAAAGGAAATTAATGACTATAAAATCTGATAAATGGATAAAAAAAATGGCAGAAAGCCATGGAATGATTACCCCTTTTGAGCCAAAAATGGTTCGTGAAAAAGAAGGGGAAAAAATTGTTTCTTATGGAACTTCAAGTTATGGCTACGATATTAGATGTGCACCTGAGTTTAAAGTCTTTACCAATATAAATAGCACGATTGTCGATCCTAAGGCATTCGATCCAAATTCATTTGTGGAGTTTAATGGCGACCATTGCATAATCCCTCCAAACTCTTTTGCTCTAGCAAGAACGGTAGAGTTTTTTAAAATCCCAAGAAATGTATTAACAATATGTGTTGGTAAATCAACATATGCCCGTTGTGGCATTATTGTGAATGTAACTCCTTTTGAACCTGAGTGGGAGGGTTATGTCACTTTAGAATTTAGTAATACAACCCCATTACCTGCAAAAATTTATGCAGGTGAAGGTTGTGCTCAAGTTCTATTTTTTGAGTCAGATGAAGTTTGCGAGACATCTTACAAAGATCGTGGAGGTAAATATCAAGGGCAAAGTGGTGTAACTTTACCTAAAATCTAATGCCCTAAAAATAAATTACTAAAATATAAAAATTTAAAATATAATTCTTTTTTTAATTTTTTTTGTAAGGAGTAATAGCATTGGAATATTGGGGATATCATTTAATATTAGATTGTAAAAATGGGGATTTAGAAAAAGTAAAGTCACCTGATAATATTAAAAAATTTGTACTAGAGTTAGTAAAAGAAATAGATATGATTGCTTTTGGTGAGCCAAAAATTGAACACTTTGCCACCCATAATGCAGATGCTGCTGGATATAGTCTTGTTCAATTAATTGAAACCTCTTCAATAACTGGTCACTTCGTAGATAAAAATGGGGATAGTTATATCGATATCTTTAGCTGCAAAGCCTTCGACATAGAAACTGTGAAGTCAGTAGTTAACAAGTACTTTTTACCAAAACAAATCAAAGTAACTTATCTAACTAGGCAAGCATAGCTAGATAAGTTTCTCGTATTTTAGAAAAGAGAATCTTAAGTCTTTATCTGTAATTAAGTCTTCCCGGGCTATCTCTCTCCATTCATCTTCAACATAATCCGGAAAGAATGCATCACCATCAAAAATACCATTCACTTTTGTAATATACATATGAGTTGCTAAAGGTAAGGCAATTGAATATATTTGCTGTCCACCAATAATGAATATCTCAGAGGATTCATCAGTCTTAAGAATGGCTTTTTCTAATGAATTTACTACCTCTACGCCATCAATTTTTAATGAGGTATCCCTACTAATTACAATATTATTTCTATCCTTTAAGGGTTTACCAATCGAATCATATGTTTTTCTTCCCATTATTACAGAGTGATTCAGGGTAATCTTTTTAAAATTCTTTAAGTCTTCAGAGATATGCCATGGCAATTCATTCCTTAAGCCAATCACAGAATTTTGAGACATTGCAACAATGATTGAAATTTTTCTCATCAAACTGCAACAGGTGCTTTAATAAGAGGGTCTGGCTCATAGCCAAGAAGCTCAAAATCGCCATAATCAAACTTAAAGATATCTTTTATTGCAGGGTTAATGTTTATCACTGGCAAGGTTTTAGGTGTTCTACTTAACTGCTCATTTGCTTGTTCAATGTGGTTTAGATATATATGCGCATCTCCTAGTGTGTGAACAAAATCACCGCAATCTAGCTCACAAACTTGTGCAACCATTCTAGTTAAAAGTGCATAGGAGGCAATATTAAAAGGAACGCCTAAAAATATATCGGCACTTCTTTGATAAAGCTGGCACGAAAGTTTATTATCTGCAATATAAAATTGAAAGAAAGCGTGACATGGTGGTAATTTCATATTATGAATTTCAGCTACATTCCAGGCTGAAACAATTAACCTTCTAGAATCTGGATTATGCTTTATTCCATCTATCAAATTCTTAATTTGATCAATAGATTTACCATTTACAGTGGGCCAACTCCTCCACTGAGAGCCATAAACAGGCCCCAAATCTCCATTCTCATCTGCCCACTCATTCCATATCGAAACGCCATTGTCTTTTAAATACTGAGTATTAGTGCTCCCTGTAAGAAACCAGAGTAACTCATGAATTACGGATTTTAGATGAATCTTTTTTGTTGTGAGTAATGGGAAGCCTTTATTTAAATCAAACCTCATTTGGTAGCCAAATACTGACAAGGTTCCAGTGCCCGTTCGATCTTCTTTTTTTACTCCATTATTCTTTACGTGATTTAAGAGCTCTAAATATTGTTTCATATTATTTTTTTTCTAAAATAAAATCTTTAATTAACGAAGCTTTATTTTCAAAAATTTTAAATCTTTGATCTATTTCTTCTAAATCAACTAAGGCTTCTGGCCTGGTTGGTTTTTTACCAATTGCTTCCAAAACTGACTTTTCAAATTTGATTGGCAACGCTGTCTCTAAAACTAACATTGGTATATCTTCGGATAAATGATCAAGTGATGCTTTAACACCATCTGCCGTATGAGTATCGATAATGACATCGTAGTCTTCATAAAATTGTTTAATTAATTTAATCCTATTTTCATGTTTACTTGAAGAGGATATGAATCCAAAGGCTAAGACCTTCTTCATGGTTTCTTTATCTATTTGAAATGAGCCTCCACTATCTATCTGCTTCCAATAGTCTCTTAAAATTGAAGCATCACGACCTACCAAGTCAAAAATAAATCTCTCAAAATTAGATGCTTTTGAAATATCCATCGATGGACTTGAGGTTTGGAAGGTATTTTCAGATTTTCTAGGCTGATATTTACCAGTATGAAAAAATTCATCGAGCACATCATTTTCATTGGTAGCAACGACTAAATGTCTTATAGGTAAACCCATCATTCTTGCAATATGGCCAGCACATATATTTCCAAAATTTCCTGTAGGAACAGTAAAGTCAACAAGCTTATCGCTACTATCAGTTACTGATAAATAACCTTTAAAGTAATAAACGATCTGAGCTAAGATTCTCCCCCAATTAATTGAGTTAACTGCGCCAATGTTATTATCTTTCTTAAACTGTAAATCATTAGAGACAGCTTTCACAATATCCTGGCAATCGTCAAACACACCTTTAACAGCAATATTATAAATATTCTTATCGTGCAAGCTAAACATCTGTGCAGCCTGGAATGGGCTCATTGTTCCATAAGGTGAAAGCATAAATACATTAACACCCTTCTTACCCTTCATCGCATATTCAGCTGCTGGCCCAGTATCTCCAGATGTCGCGCCTAAAATATTTAATGTTTTGTTTTGTTTGGTAAGAACGTATTCAAAAATATGCCCTAAAAACTGCATAGCAATATCTTTAAAAGCTAATGTAGGCCCATTTGAAAGAGATAATAAATAAAGGTTATCTTTAAGCTTTAAAGTTGGCGTTATCTCGTTAGGGTCTTGATTAGTTCGGTTGTAAGCAAATACTTCTGGTGTGTATGTTTTATTTATAATCACCTTTAAATCATCAGCAGGAATATCATCAACAAATTTTTCAAAAATTGAAAATGCCAGCTCCTGATAAGACATAGTTCGCATCTGGTTTAAATCATTAACTGTAAATTTAGGATAGCTTTTGGGAAGATATAAGCCACCATCTGGCGCCAATCCACCCAACAAAACGTCACAAAAATTTAATTCAGGAGACTTCCCTCTTGTAGAAATATACTTCATAGTTTTACTATTTGTTTAATTGTTCAATTCTTAATTTAACTACTTTATCTTTATTTTCAGGTAGTGCTTCTATTTCATTAATTATTTTATTCATTTCTTTTTCTACCATATTTGATGTCACTAAAATAATATCTACTATCTCATCATCTTCTTGAACTTCTTTTTGAACCATTGCATCAATAGATATTGAATGTTGAGCAAAAACTTGAGTGATCTTTGCTAGCACTCCTGACTCATTTTTCATTGAAAATCGCAAATAAAACTCAGAAGTTGTCTCCTCAATAGAAAGCATTGTCTTTGATTTGATTGAATTTTTAACAAATCCTAAAATAGGGATTGGTGTTGAATTATTTGATTCTAAATTTCTAGCTAAATCAATAATATCTGCCACAACTGCACTAGCTGTGGGCTCTGAACCAGCTCCTGCACCGTAATACATAGTAGGTCCGACCATATCACCTTTAACTAAAACGGCATTCATAGCACCGTCAACATTTGCTACCAATCTTTTTTCTGGAATTAATGTAGGGTGGACTCTTAATTCAATAGCGTCATTGGTGTTTTTTGTTATACCCAGTAATTTAATTTTATATCCAAGCTCTTCAGCATAAATAATATCTTTTTGGGCTAAGTTACTTATACCTTCAATATGCGCTGCATTAAAATTAATAGGGATTCCAAATGCAATTGAGGCTAAAATTGTAATCTTATGAGCGGCATCAACGCCTTCAATATCGAATGTTGGATCCGCTTCAGCAAAACCTAATTCTTGTGCTTGTTTGAGCGCAACTTCAAATGCTAAATTATTTTCTTTCATTTCTGTAAGAATATAATTTGTTGTGCCATTTAAAATTCCAGCAATCCACTCTATCTTATTTGCTGCTAAACCTTCTCTTATTGCTTTAATAATTGGTATGCCGCCAGCAACTGCTGCTTCATATGATAGATTTACATTATGTTTGATAGCCAAATCAACCAACTCCTCGCCATGCATAGCAATTAATGCTTTATTTGCAGTAACGACATGTTTGTTATTTTTTAATGCTTCTACAACTAAATCCTTAGATATTCCTGTGCCCCCAATTAATTCAACAACTATATGAATATTTTGATCTTTAACAAGGTCAAAAGCATCTTCAAAAATTAAGGTTTTATCATCAACTACCTCTTTTGCTCTTTTTGTGTCTTTTTCAGCTAAAGCAAAGACAACAATCTCTTTTCCAGTTTTTCGATAAATTTCATTGAAGTTTTCTTTCAAAATCTTATATGTACCACCACCGACCGTTCCAGCACCAATTAATCCAACATTTATTTTATTTTGCATTTTTTTACTTTCTATAGTCTGTTAAATATTCTGAAAATCTATCTATCGCTATCTTTAATTCATCTTCATTTGGAAGAAACACCATTCGAATATGGTTATGATCATGCCAATTAAAGCCACTTCCTTGAACCATTAATACCTTTTTTTTCTTCAAGACATCAAGTACAAATTCTTGATCATCTTTTATTGGGTATATTTTTGGATCGAGTCTGAAAAATAAGTACATTGCTGCTGCAGGCTTAACACAAGTTACACCTGGAATATTAGTTATCATTTCGTATGCTAACGCTCTCTGTTTGAATAGGCGGCCTGATGAAGAAACCAAATCATTTATGCTTTGATAGCCCCCTAAAGCAGTTTGTATTGCTAGCTGACCTGGAACATTTGCGCATAAGCGCATCGATGCCAATATATTAAGGCCCTCTAAATAATCCTTTCCTTGTATTTTATTGCCAGAAACTACAAGCCAACCAGCACGATAACCACAAGCCCGATAATTTTTAGACAAGCCATTTAATGTTACGAATAGAATATCGTCTGCTAATGATGCAATAGATGTATGCTCATTTTCATCATACAAAACTTTATCGTATATTTCATCAGCAAATACGATTAAATTATTTATTCGGGCTACTTCAATTATTTGCTCTAATAATTCATCAGAATATAATGCCCCAGTTGGGTTATTTGGATTTATAACTAATATTGCTCGCGTTTTTGATGTAATTTTACTTTTAATATCGTTAATATCAGGAAACCAATTTGCTGATTCATCACAAGTATAATGAACAGGTCTGCCTCCCGCCAAGGTAACTGCAGCGGTCCATAATGGATAATCAGGTTTGGGGATAAGAACTTCATCGTCATTATTGATAAGGCCCTGCATCGCCATAACAATTAACTCTGAAACTCCATTTCCTAGGATGATATCGTCTACTTCTACATTTTTAATTGATTTTTGTTGGGTGTAATGCATGATGGCTTTCCTAGGCTCAAAAAGTCCATAACTTTCTGTATACCCAGAAGATTTATTAATATTTCTAACGACATCTTGTGTTATCTCATCTGGGGCTTCAAAACCAAACTCTGCAGGGTTGCCAATATTTAATTTAATAATGCGATGACCTTCTTCCTCCATCTTTTTAGCATGAGCTAAAACAGGGCCACGAATGTCATAACAAACATTATCAAGCTTTTTAGATTTTAAAACAGGGGTCAAATTATTGTTATCTCGAATGTTAAAAATTAATTGTTATCTTACCTTTCTATTGGAATTAAGCCAATCATAGAGCATAAAAAAAAGTTGAATTAAAATGCAATTTCATCAAATTAAAACTGATTGATTAAAGATTTATAAAAAAAAATATAGAGATGAGTAAGTGGACTTAAGCAGTTTTACTAAAATTATAAGTTTTTGGTAGAAAAAACTAAACTTGCATTTGTTCCACCAAAACCAAAACTATTGGACATAGCAGTTTTTACATTTTGGTTTAACTTCTTCCTAACAATTGGCAAGCCTTCAGCGGCTGGATCAAGTTCCTCTATATTAGCTGATGCCGCTATAAAGTCATTTTCCATCATAATTAAACTATAAATCGCCTCATTAACTCCAGCAGCCCCTAAAGCATGGCCTGATAAAGACTTTGTAGATGCTATATTTGGAATCGCTCCAAACTTTCCATCCTTAAAAACAGATTTAATTGCTTCAAGCTCTTTTGCATCTCCCACAGGTGTGCTTGTTCCATGCGTATTTATATAATCAACTGAGTCCGTTGCTTCTAATGCTAATTTCATACAACGCTGAGCTCCTTCACCACTTGGTGCAACCATATCAAAACCGTCTGAAGTTGCTCCGTAGCCAGTCACTTCAGCATATATCTTTGCACCTCGACTAATGGCATGCTCATACTCTTCCAAGACTAAAATACCACCACCACCAGAAATAACGAAACCATCTCGTTTAGCATCAAATGTTCTTGATGCCTGCTCAGGTGTTTCATTAAAATTTGATGACATTGCTCCCATCGCATCAAATAAAAAACTCATTGTCCAATGCTCTTCTTCAGCCCCGCCAGCAAAAATAATATCTTGCTTACCCATCTGAATTTGTTCATAGGCGTTGCCAATACAGTGCGCACTGGTAGAACAAGCAGAGCTGATACTGTAATTAATTCCTTTAATTTTTGCTCCAGTAGCTAAGCACGCCGTTACACCATTAGACATAGTTTTAACAACCATATAAGGACCTACACGTCGAATACCTTTTTCTTTTAAAATATCAGTACTATTAAGCATACTTTCGGTTGAGGTTCCGCCTGCTCCTACAATTAAACCTGTTCGAATATTTGAGACCTGATTTTCATTTAAGTTTGCGTCAGCGATTGCTTCTTGCATTGCTAACCATGCATAAGCATGCCCATCAGCCATAAATCTGAATAGCTTACGATCAATTAATTCTTGTGTGTTAAGATTAATTGAGCCAGCTACTTGTGATCTTAAACCTTTATCCTTATATTCTTCCTGAAAGGTAATACCAGATTTTGAATTTTTCAAACTCTCAGAAACTTCATTAACATTATTTCCTAAACTCGAAACAATACCCATTCCAGTAATAACAACCCTTCTCATATCAATATCCTTACCCTAAAAATTATCTGTGTGTGTAAATAATCCAACCTTAAGATCATTTGCTTCGTAAATAACTCTCTCATCAACTTCCATCGTTGCATCAGCTATACCCATAATCAATTTTCTCATCATAACTCTTTTAAGATCAATGGAATATGTTATTTTTTTTGCTGTTGGCAAAACTTGTCCTCCAAATTTAACTTTACCACTACCTAAGGCTCTCCCTTTACCTAAGCCACCCTTCCAGCCCAAATAAAATCCTAATAACTGCCACATAGCATCCAAACCAAGGCAGCCTGGCATTACAGGGTCTGATTCAAAATGGCATTGAAAAAACCATAGGTCTTTATGTATATCCATTTCTGCAATAATTTGACCGTTATTATATTTACCGCCTTCTTCAGTAATGGCCATAATCCTATCAAACATAAGCATTGGGGGTAAAGGTAATCTAGCATTACCCTCTCCGAATAATTCACCACGGCCACAAGATAATAGCTCTTCATTTGTATAACTTTCTTTCTTCATAAGGCCCTTCATATTTAATGATATTAATGATTCTGTTAGTACGCAATTAGTTAGATAATATGTTAAGTTAACGTGCATGCATTTACAGAAATAATTACTAGGAATA
>Ga0209830_10000870_pt1 | contig 28866 bp, 14 predicted proteins | sample ArcticOcean_MG_C_12_FD_187439 | JGI IMG/M metagenome (GOLD analysis project Ga0209830, IMG submission 187439) | Marine microbial communities from western Arctic Ocean - ArcticOcean_MG_CB8_130 (SPAdes) (version 2) | ecosystem: Environmental > Aquatic > Marine > Oceanic | place: Arctic Ocean...
AATACAATAAATACTGTGTCAGGAGAATTAAAGTGGCGCAAGTAGGTAGAATATCAGGTCCTGTATTACAGGAAAATCTTTTAAGAAATGGTTTAGACATTGCATTTCGCAATGACTCGAACACCACACAACTTCTATATCTTGATGTAACTACCGGTAAGGTTGGCATTAATCGTAATGCTCCTATTACTGAATTAAACATCGAAGGCACTGCACGAAGTACAACCTGGAACACTACTGCACTTACTAGTCTTGTTGGTTATGAGATTAGTGGTAATAACATTAATGTGCGCTCAGGAAACATAATCTTAAACGCTCCAACGGGAATTAAGTTATCTAATCTTGAAACGGAAGCATTTCAAGCAACTGATAACACTATTAGCACACATGTTAGTAATGCAAATATAGATTTCCAAGCCAATGGCACTGGTACAGTTGAATCGATAGCTAACACAAATATATCTGGTAACATTCACGCAACTGGTAACATCACTACCGACGGTGATATAATATTTGGTGATCAAAATACTGATAGCATTGTAATAAACGCAGAAGTAAAATCTAGTATTATTCCTTCGGCTAACAATACATATTCCTTAGGTACACCAGCAAAACGTTGGGACACTATATATAGTACATTAATAAACGGATCTACTTCAGTTGTTGGTAGTTTCGATGTAAGTGGAGTTGAACCTGCAACACAGCGTCAAGGTAACATGTTTTGGGTCGCACAGAACGGTGACGACACTAATGTAGGCGATCATCCTAATGGACCTTTTAAAACACTTAAACATGCACTAGCATTTTCAGATGCAAGTACTGCTGGACCTGTAGTAATACATGTTGCGCCCGGCGGCTACGAAGAAGAATTGCCATTGGTTGTACCTCCTAATACTACTATCTTAGGTGCTGATTACAGAAATACAATTATTCGTCCTACTAGTGCTGATCAATCAAAAGATGTCTTTCACTTAAATGGCGAGACAACTATATCAAATATTACAATTAAAGATTTTTATTATGACAGCGGAAATAATACAGGGTATGCATTTCGATTTGCTCCTAACGCAGTTGTATCAACAAGAAGTCCATACATACAAAATGTTACAGTAATTACACAAGGTACACCTATTACAGTAACAGCAAGTTCTACTTTTTCAGTAAACTCACAAGAAACACATCCACGAGGTATAACGTTTAATAATGACGGGACAAAAATGTTTATTGTCGGTGAAATAGGAGACGATGTAAACGAGTATACTCTTTCAACAGGATTTGACTTATCATCTATAGTTACATTTGTAGATAGTTTTGCAGTGACACAATGTCCAAATCCAACAGCAGTAAAGTTTAATGCTGATGGTACAAAAATGTTTGTTACTGGTACAAACAACGATAATGTTCATCAATATGCACTAACAACTGGATTTGATGTTTCGTCTGCTAGTTTTACCCAAACACTTGTTACAACTGTTGACTCTGATAACTTTGGACTTGATTTTAAACCTGATGGTACTAAGATGTATATCACAGGAAATCAAAATAATAAGATATATGAATACAATTTATCTTCTGCATTTGATATTTCATCCGCTACATTTAACCAAGATTTAACTTTGACTGCTATAGACTCTGAACCATTTGGTATAGAATGGAGTACTGATGGAACTAGATTGTTTATAGTAGGAACACGTGGAAACGGTGTAGATGAATTTGCAGTTGGTACACCGTATGATATTTCAACACTAACACATATAGGATTTTACAGTATAGGAGGCAATCCTTCCGGCATACATATTTCACCTGATGGCACTAAAATGTTTATTATAGGAACTCAAAGTGATACGGTAAAATCTTATGATTTGAGTGTATCTTATCGTATAAAAGTTCCAACTGATGACCCAAGAGGGTTTGCACAAGGTGACGCAGGCAAGGGTGCCTTAGTTGACGGGGCAAATGTTAATAGTGCTAGTCAAGAAGCAAGTATGTTATTCCATAGCGTTACATTTATTACGCCAGGAGTTGATGCTATAACAATGACAAATGGTGTTAGAGTTGAATGGCTAAACTCATTTACATACTTTGCTAATAGAGGACTTTATGCTGTTAGAGGAGTAACTGGACATTTAAGTACAGACGGAAGTACAACACAATTTGGTGCTGAACTTAGGTCAATAGGGTCAGCAAACGTTTACGGAAATTTTGGAGCAGTAGCAGATGGTGCAGATACTATTATGTATCTGATACAACATAACTTTGGATACATTGGAAATGGAAAATTCAAAGACAACGATCCAAGTAGATCTATACAAACACAAGAAACAAGTCAGCTTAATAGCGGAAATATTTATTTTTCATCAACTGACCATTTAGGTAACTTTAGAGTTGGCGATCAATTTGTTGTTGACTTAGAAAGTGGCTCTTCAAGTATTGTTATTACAGAAGCACAAGTAAATGCGCTTAACGGTATTAATGTTACTACAGGTGGAACTACAAGTATTCTTGACGGATCAAAAGCAACTACTAGTAACCTTATTATTACAAACAATACATTGTTCAGTAGCCCAGGAAGTATTGATGTCAACAGTGCATCAGGAGTTATTAACTTTTTAGATAATACAAATGTAACTGGCAACGTTGTTATGTCCGGTGACTTTACAATTGGCGGTAGTGCAATTGGATTTGGTAATGATGCATCTGACACAATTAGTTTTGCACAAGAACTAGATCAAGACATTGTACCAGATATTAGCGGAGCATATAGTTTAGGACTAGCAAGCAAGACTTGGAAAAAATCCTGGCTAAGTGCTGCACAATCTGATGATGTATTAATCCAAGATAATTTTATAACAACTACTGAATCTAATAGTGATTTAGAATTTAAAGCAGCTGGTACTGGTGCTGTTAGAATAGAAAATATTGTTGTCAACGAAAATAATCTTAGTACAGATACAGCAGATTTAGAACTACAAACTAATGCTAACCTAAGCATAACTAGCACAGGTAGTATAAAATTACCAGTTGGAACAACAGCAGAAAGAATTGCACTAGCAGGAAACTTGAGGTTCAGTACTAGTAGCAATTACTTTGAAGGCTACACAACAGCACCTGTATCATTTGGAGGAATATATAGTTCAAATGGCTTAACAAATGTTGTTGCACATCCTACACAAAATAAAATAAGTTTTAATGCTGATCCAACTAATTACTCTACATTTATAGATGCTAACGGAGTATCAGCACCAAGACTAACAGTCGACGATATTCGGATAGACGGCAATACAATTAGTACAAATGTATCAAATAGCAACTTAGAATTTGGCATGCACGGCACTGGAAAATTTGTACTAGAAGATTTAAAAATAAAAAATAATATACTAGAAATTACCGATGGTGGACCTATGACATTTGTAACCAATGATGGGTACTTTGCATTTAGAGGATCGTCAGGTATTGTTGTACCTAACGGTGGTAATGAAACTAGGGGAACTAATAACCAAATTGGTGATACTAGATTTAATAATAGAGCAGATGTGCGAGCACTTGAAGTTTATTCAGGAGCAGCAACAGATGACAAGCCTGAAACTTGGATACCAGCTACAGGTGCAGGAGAAAGTGTCACTATAGAATATCAAGAAGATCAAGTTAATATTTGGTCCATTGTGCTAGGATAACCTACTTAAATTTTCAAATACAACTAAATACTAATAATGCAAAACAGCGACCATTGTTTTGCACTTACAAACCGCGGTCAACCAGCGATAGAAGTATAATGCTTGAACAGGTTGGAGGCACAGGATGCCCGTATAAGGAGAAAACATGGCTGTAGGTCGCATATCTGGTCCGTTACTTAAATCAAATCTTATCCGTAATGGAATAGATTTAGCATTTGAAACTGACCTACTATATTTAGATGTAAACAATCAGCGCATCGGTGTTAAAAATTCATCTCCTCAATACGATTTAGACATTACTGGTACAATGCGTAGTACCAACATTAGCGTAGATAATAACTTAGATATTGCAAATATTAACATAACTGGCAATACAATAAGCACCTCACAACAATATTTAAACTTAGGTACACTTGATAATATTGTTTATCAAAATAAAGCAAGAATTGACGGTATTGACATTCAAGGCAATGTTATTAGTACTAACGATTCTAACGCAAATTTAGAATTTAGACCAAACGGAACAGGCGAAGTACAAGTTCATTCTAATATGAATGTTACTGGAGATATCCATGCAACTGGTAATATTTCAGCAGACGGTGATATTACAATTGGTGATTCAGATACTGATAATATTATAATCAATGCAGATTTAGCAAGTGATATTATTCCTAATGTATCAAATACTTACAAGCTAGGTGAAGCTGGAAAAATATGGAACGATGTTCATGTTAGTACACTTTATGCAGACAGTGTTAATACTACAGATTTAAATATTGGCGGCATTGATCTTACACTTAGACAAGGTAACATACTTTATGTTTCTGAAAACGGTGACGATGCACATACAGGAACACATCCACAAGACCCAGTAGCAAGTGTTAAGCACGGATTAAGTTTAGCAGTAGCAGGTGATACAGTACATATTACTCCAGGCGTTTATACAGAAATATTTCCATTAACTATTCCAGTAGGAGTAACACTAAAAGGATCTGGTATAAGATCAGTTACAATACAGCCTACAACAGCAACACGCTACAACGATGCATTTTTATTAAATGGCGAATCCACAGTTGAAGATTTAACAATTTCAGATTATTATAGTGGTGGTAATTTTTATAATTCAACGTTTGCAAACATAAACTCGGTATCATTAAATGTTGGACCAGCACCATTTGCACACACATATGTAAGTGGTGGTACTGTTACTTTTGAACAGGCTAGTGTTACTAATACATATACAGTTACTGGCGCTACATACAATCACGTAACTGGCGAATTGGTAATTGCACACACTGGCACAAATCAGCCTATTGGCAATAGTAACTTTGTTGAAGGGCTAGTGTTTAGTTGTAATGGCGGTAATAGAACCTTCCCAGACAACGGATATGCATTCCGCTTTGCTACAGACTTTGAAGTAACTACACGTTCACCATATGTTAGAAACATAACTGCTATCACAAAAGGTAGTGTAATTACTGCTGAAGATCCAAGAGGGTTTAATGCAGGCGATGCAGGTAAAGGCCCGTATGTAGACGGCTCTTATGCAACAGCAAATTCTAAAGAAGCAAGCATGTTGTTTCATAGTTGTACATTTATTACTCCGGGTGTAGACGGACTTACAGCAACAAACGGTGCTAGAATAGAATGGTTAAATTCATTTACATACTTTGCTAATCGCGGAGTACATGCATTTGATAGCAATGACGGTATAAAGAGCGATGGTAAAACACGTATTAGACTTAGCGGAATAACAGGTACATTTGCCGCAGCTGACACAGTGGTATTTACATCAGCTGATGCAAGTACTGTTCAAAGTGTAACTGTTGAAAGTGTTGATAATGATATACTTGTTATTGATGGAAAGAATACAAACTTCTTTGGTTTTGATACAACTCCGCAAAGTATTTCAAACGGTTCAGGAGCAACAGCAACAGTAATAGAAAATGTAGATTTAGCAGACTTTGGTGCAGAAATAAGAATGATTGGTTCTGCGTGTGTATATGGCAACTTTGGCATCTACGGAGATGGCCCAGGTGTTATTGTATATGCAATAGGACAAAATTTAGCATACATTGGTAACGGAAAAGAAGTTACAAACGATCCTGGAACAGTAATACAAGCAAACGAAGTTGTTGAATTAGACAATGCAAAAGTAAGATATAACTCAGTTGACCACAAAGGCGATTTTAGAGTTGGTGAATTATTTTATGTAAATCAAGATGCTGGAACAGTAAGTTTTACAGCAAACGCACTAAATGTTGATTTAACAACAGGTGCAACATTTACAACAGGCAGTGATACTTCGTTTATAAACGGATCACGTATTGATGTTGGTAATTTAAGATTAACTGGTAACACATTATCGAGTACTGTTGGCGCAATTAATTTTAATAGTAGTAGCGGCGCAATTAACTTATTAGACAATGTTGACATTACTGGTAACTTAGATGTTAGCGGAAATGTTACAATAGGCGGCAATGTTACAATTGGCGACGAAGGAACTGATAGTATACAAATTGTAGCAGGTATTAATAGTAACTTAGTACCTAGTAGCACAAGCACATTTAGTTTAGGAACTAGTACAAATTCATGGTCAAAACTTTGGGTATCAGAATTACAAGTTGATGATATAAACATTAATACAAACGTAGTTACAACTACTTCATCTAATGCTGATTTAGAATTACGTGCTAACGGCACAGGTAGTGTTGTAGCTGAAGGATTTACATTTGAATCAAATAACATTTCAACTACTGGTGATATGGTACTTGAACCAGGTAGTGAGCAATTAAATATTATATCAACTGGCGCTATTAAGATGCCTGCGGGTACAACCGTACAACGTCCTGCAGGAGCAGCTGGACAGTTTCGTTATAATACTGATTTAACAAGATTTGAAGGATATAACGGAACTAACTGGATTAACCTAAAGGGTGTAGAAGATATAGATGGCGACACTAGAATAACAGCTGAATTAACAGAAGGTGCTGATGATGATATTATTAGATTCTACGTACAAGATGCTGTTATAGGTAGTGTAGATGCAGGTGGATTAAATGTTAATAGGGTTGATGTAGATAATATACAGCTGGACGGTAATACGATAAATACAACGTCGGGAGATTTAGATTTAATTATGTCGCCCAACGGAACAGGCTCAGTTGTAATTGATAACTTTTCTATCAACGACAACACTATAACACATACAGTACCTCAAGGCATAATGGAGTTCCAAAAAACTGGAATTAATGCGTATTATAAGTTTGACGGAACATACGGATTAGTTATACCAACAGGAACATCATTAAATAGACCAGCAATACCTGCACAAGGTATGATACGTTTTAACACAGCTGATCTTAGAGTTGAAGTTTATGATGGTAGTATATGGACTAGTGTAGCAGGTTTGAGCGGAGCGGTTAGTGCAATCGACGCAACAAACATTGCAATTGAAAATGTTTTATTTATGGGATAAGGAAATATAAATGGCAACCTTTTTTAGAAATGAAGTAGTAAAAAACGTAGGAACAACACCAGTAAAAGTTATTGAAACTAATGGTGCTACACGAGCAACAGTAATTGGATTAAGTTTTACCAATCTTACTGATAAGTTTGTGTATGTTAACGTAGAACTACAAAGCCAGGATAGTGCAAGAGGATTTTATTTAAAAGATTCTATTCTTCCTTCAGGCACAAGTTTACGTGCTGTATCCTCGGGCGAAAAATTAATATTGGCAACTAGTAATGCAATGTATGTATCAGCAACACTTGATGACTCAGTAGACGTTATTATTAGTTACGTGGAGATTACATAATGTATTATATAGGAACAACACCAAGTGACGTAGCAGCAGGATTTATCAAAAGATATTTTTACGGTTTACGTAGGAACGATGACGGCGAATTATTTTTACAACAACTTGATCAATTAAGACTTGGTCAAGAGAATGTCGTTATTGTTAACGACTTAGGTGTTGCATCAGAGAACTATCCGGATTTTGAAGAAGGTATTGATTTCTTAGATGGCATTGATATTGACCACGAACAATTATATCCAAACTTGCGTTACCAACAATTTAAATGGGAAAACAGAAGTTTGTTATATTATATTGAAGAATCAACAGGATTTTTTATACAAAGAATTTCAGAAGCATATACATACCCAGATAAAAATAGTTCTCCGGGATATGGATCAGGCGATGATTCACTAGTGCTTGTAAACTCAAGTAGCGAACAGATAGGATACTAAGATGGCAGAATTTAAGTTAGACAGATTTAAGTATACATGGAAAGGCCAGTGGGCTATAAGTACTGAATACTTAAAAGATGACATTGTTTACAACGGCGGTAAAAGTTATGTTTGTATTGTAAGTCATTCTTCAAGTACAGAATTTGCAAACGAATTAGCAAGAATACTTCCAGGATCTAATCCACCTGCACCTGCACCGTATTGGGTCGTAATGACTAGTAGTAAAACGTTTAGCGGCAATTATACTATTGGTGTTGAATACGTCCCAGGTGAAATAGTTTTATTCAACGGTAAATTACATTTATGTAAAATACCACATACTTCTACTAACTTTGCAACACAGTTAACTAACTGGGAAGACTTTGGAGACGGCATAGACTTTGTAGGTAATTGGGTTTCTGGTACAGGATACGGCGAAGGCGCATTAGTAAAATATAACGGTATAGTATATCGTTGTAAACTTGCACACGATGCAGGCTCAACACTTGAAGAAAATATTGATGCTAATACTAATTTTAATTGCTGGGATATTTTTCATCCTGGAAAAGAATGGCGTAGTGCTTGGTTAACTAACACAGTTTATAGAGTTAACGATACAGTATCATTTGGTGGAGCAATTTACGAATGTAATACTACACATACATCAGCAGGTAATTCAATTGATAATACAAACTTTACAATTTCCTTTCCAGGAACTTCGTTTAAAGCAGATTGGGATTCATTAGTAGTTTATTCAACAGGTGACATTGTAAGGTATGGCGGATTTTTATACAGTGCAATAAACAACAACCAAGACAGCCAACCAAGTTTGGTTACTGTTCTTGATGCACAAGGCAAAGTTGTATCACAAGACTTAGGCGGTGACTCTACAATTAACTGGAGAGTATTAGCTAAAAGCAACGACTTTGCTGGAGACTGGTTATTAGGAAATGAATATCAAGCAGGCGACATTGTACAGCGTGGTGGTTATTTGTATGAAGCAGTAAGAGATGTAGGATTACAAGACGGAAAAGATAGTGCAAGTACAGACCTTGATCCAGAAGTATGGAACTTACTTACTAAAGGTCAAAAATGGAACAGTACTTGGGGAACTTTAAGTTATTACTCAAGAGGTGATGTAATCTATCATTTAGGTAGTACGTACACATGTAACTTTGAGCATTCATCAAATTTTGAGAACGCACCGGGTGATTTTGCTGTAGGAATTTATAACTATTGGGACCTAACTGTACAAGCAGGACAGCAAGCAGCATTGACTAAAAAGGGCGACTTACTTACATACGGCGCCTGGAGAAAAGACAACTACGAAGACGACAGTACACTTGGAGACTCAAGAATACCAGTTGGTGAAACAAACCAGCTTTTAAGTATTACAGCTGAACAAGAAGTATTTTGGCGTAACAGAGATTTTGAAAATCAAGTTGTATATGTTGGACTAAACGGCAAAGACCAAGAGACATATGGCAGAGAGCCAGAGACTCCTTTCCGTACAGTGCGACATGCATGTGAATGGATTGAAGATAACTTTAATGCACTAGTGCCAACTAAGGTTTTTGTATCAACAGGTAGATTTGAAGAAATTGGACCTATTAGTGTACCGGCAGGATGTGTTGTAATGGGAGACGAATTACGTGCAACAACTATTGCAGCTACAGGTCCTATGGCAGATTATCAAAACGACACGGCATTCCATAATAATATTATTTCACACTTCCTAAGTATAGCACAGAAAATTATAGTAAACGTACAAGTAGTTTCACAAAGCGGAAATACTATTGAACAAAAAAGAAACTTACCAGTAGGATCTAACGATGCATATGTATTAATGACACAGCGTAAGTTAGATTACTTTAACAGAGTTGAATTCTTATCAGCAAGTGGCGCTACTAATCCTGCAATGAGTGGCACTAACACAAAAAGTACAGATACCGGTTTAACATATGCAGCCGCTATAATTAAACAAAATCAAGAATATATTGTACAAGATTGTTTTGGATATATTGCAAATGTATTTCCAGATTTTACCGGTGACTTATTACGTATTAGAAATGACATACAAAGTTTTATACGAGCAATGATAAGAGATATAGATTATCCTGGAACATACGGAACAATAAATGCAGCTAACAGATATGCTAGAGCTATTACAGGCTCAGGTACAACTGATATGTTCTTAGTAAGAGACACAACAGGTTTGCGTCAGTGTACTATTGAAGGACTTACAGGCGGACTTAACCCTCCAGGAGTATATGACATTTATCAAAGACCAACAGGCGGTGCATGTGTTGCACTTGATCCAGGTTGGGGACCAGCAGATGAGCGTGTATGGATTGCAAATCGATCACCGTACATTCAGGGTGTAACAAACATTGGTGACCGCTGTTATGGTCAAAAAGTAGATGGTGCATTGCACAACGGTGGTAATAAGTCTATAACATCGAATGACTTTACACAAGTACTAAGTGACGGAATTGGCGCACATATTTTAAACAATGCACGAGCTGAGCTTGTGTCGGTGTTTACATACTATTGTGCAGTTGGATATCTAGCTGAAGCTGGCGGAGTTATACGTGCTACTAACGGTAACAACTCGTATGGTAGTTTTGGATCAGTAGCTGATGGTAACGATCCTTTAGAAACACCAGATGCAGGTACAGTAAACAATAGAAATATAAATGAAGCAATTGTTGATAGTGCGTTTGCTGGCGGTGTTGCTGATGAATTATTTTTATTCCAATATGAAAACACTGGGGAACAATATACAAACGCAACAGCAACTATTATAGGTGCAGGCGACAATGCAACCGTTGAGTTTGTTGATTTTAGAGACGGTGGAGTATTTGAACCAAGACTTGTTAATACAAAAGGCTCAGGAACAGAAGGCGGTAGTGGATTTAAGGTTATAGCAAGTAGCGCACAGATTACAGTAGATGCAACAAGCACTATAAGATTAAACGCTAACGATCCAACACAGTTTACAAGTGATATACAAGACATGCGTGTAATTATTACTAGTGGAAAAGGCGCTGGCCAATATGCCCAAGCTAACGTATTTAATAGTGTAACTAGAGACACAACAGTAACAAAAGAATCAGATGGTACAGCAGGATGGGATCATATTATTCCTGGAACTGACTTAGTGTCTGATTTTGATTCAACAACTAATTATAGAATTGAAGCAAGTATTATTGCAAATGCTCCAACATTTACAGCCGTTAGTGGAAACGTACCAGCAGCAAGAACTTGGTTGGGTGCAACTTGGGGTTATCAAACTGTTGTTTATACAAATATAACTATAGGAATTGGAACAGGTGAAACATTCGACGATGAAGCTGTTGCAGCTAGATTTAACGTTGAACGCAAAGGACAATCATATAATTTAACTAAAGTAGGTGCTGGCGCAGGTTATGCGGTAGGAGATAAACTTACAATTTTAGGTACATCAGTAGGCGGAGTTACTCCTGCTAACGATATTGAAATAGAAGTATTAACAGTATCAGATGATAGTACAAATGCAATTATAACATTTAGTTCTAAAGGAATAACTCGAGGTAAAAGAGCTGTTGCAATAGCAGATCCCAACTTTACAGCATATTCAGATGATGGTGCAACTTGGACAGAAGGTCTTTTACCAAGTGTGGGTGACTGGAGGAAAATTGTTGCAGGACAAGATGGATATGTAGCATTACAAAATAATGCTAGTAATGTCGCATTTTCATATGATGGTGAGACTTGGATTGAACGAGCTTTACCTGGAACAGATAACTGGACTGATATTGCATTTGGTAATGGGCGGTTTTTAATTATTGCAGAAGGAAGCAATGCCGTTGCAACTAGTACAGATGGACTTACTTGGACTTCAGGAACTATACCTAACAGTGATGATTCTACAACAGCACAGTGGCAAAAAGTTGAATATGGTGCAGGACAATTTGTTGTGTTATCAGGAAGTGATCAGCAATCAGCTGTAACTACAAATGGCTCAGCCTGGACATTATATTTAAATGCGTTACCAGCAGGCGAATACGATTTTGCAGGATTTGCATACGGAGACAATAGATTTATTGGAGTAACATTTAGTGGTAAAACTGTTTATAGTTTGGATAGAGGTCAAACATTTAAATTAGGAACACAGATTCCACAACTTGATAGTCAAGACATACAAATTAAAGATTTTATATACGGGCAAGGTGTGTTTATGGCAATTGGCGATAAGTCAGTTGTTGGAACAGGTGCGCCGTCTCCTAGTGCAGATGAAACTGATCGTTGTGCTACAACTGAAGATGGGTTAATTTGGACAGAACGTAATATGAATAGCAATGCAAGATTATATAGTACGTTACTATTCTGTAATCCGGGATCGGTAGGTACATTTATTGCATTTGGTGACGGAACATCATCTAACGCTTTAGCTATTATGAATGCTGGAAAACGTGCTAAGTTTAAAGCAAATGTATTCCAGGGTGCGTTTAAGCATATTACAATATGGGATCCAGGCAGTGGATATTCAGATACAAATCCATGTAACTTAACTTTTGTTGACACAACATTTGTTACAGCTCTAGAAGTAGATATGCGTTACGGAAATGGAGTATTATCACAACCATCCTTTATTGACAGGGGTGCAGGTTATAGATCCAGTAGTTCAACTATTACTATAGCAGGTGACGGATACGCTGATATTATACCAGAAACAAATGTAGTAGTACTTGACGGTGTAAATGTTGTACCAGGTCCAGGTGTTCAAATTAGATTTGCAACACTACTAAACGTACTCACTGAAGATCCAGCAGACTTAGCACTTTATACAGGTGTAGGTATCACAGACTTAGGCGATGACGGTTCTGGTAATGGAACAAGGACTATAAAATTTACAATTACACCAAGACTACGCAATGAAAATAATGTGTTACACGGTACAGCAGTAACACTTAGAAGTGGATACAGTCAGTGTAGAATTACAGGACACGATTTCTTAGATATTGGCACAGGTAACTTTGAAGAAACAAACTATCCAACATTGTATGCTGGTGGGTCATTCTTTACAAGTGCGCCAGAAAACGAAGTTGAAGAACTTAATGGTGGTAGAGTATTCTACGTAAGTACAGACCAAGACGGTAACTTTAGAGCAGGTGAATTGTTTAGTGTACAACAGGCAACTGGTATTGTAACAATTAGTGCTGAGTTCTTTGACTTAGACGGTCTAAGCCAGTTAGCATTAGGTGGTGTTAGACTTGGTGGTTCAGGTGCGGTAATTAACGAATTTAGTACTGACGGAACATTTAGTGCTGATTCAAATAATATTATTCCTACGCAAAAAGCTGTAGCAACATTCTTAGCTGATAGATTATCAGTTGGTGGTTCTGATTTAGAAACAAACGGAATTGTTGCAGGTACAGTAAAAGTAGGAACTGATACAAACGAAATATCAACAACAACTGAAGGATATTTAAATTTACCAAGAGTTACTAGCTTTGATGGTAAAGATGCAAACGGAAATCTTACAGCAATACAGGGCACAATTATAAGTCAAATGCTATATGCAAGAGAATTTGTATCAGAAGTCCAAGGTGGATCCAGTTGATGGAAACAATGATAAATACAATAGTGGAGCAGATAAATGGCAGAGTTTAAGTTAGGTAGAATTAGATTTGTATGGAAAAGTACATGGGTAACCGGTACTACATACTTCAAAGATGACGTTGTAGAATACGGCGGCAAGATATACATTTGTGTGACAGGACACGTTGGCTCAGCAGCTTTCTTTACTGATTTAGACATTACTCCTAGCAAATGGAACATTATGGCTGATGGCCAAAAATGGTTAGGCGACTGGGCACCTCAAACTGCATACATTAGAGAAAACATTGTACGCTACGGAGCAACAGTTTATATCTGTAAAACGGATCACACATCTGCAGTTGATTCAAGTACAGGTTTAGAACCAGATATTGCTAAGTGGGACGTATTTGCTACAGGTTTAGAATACCAAGGCGATTGGGCTACAACATACGATTATAAAGCTAATGACTTAGTTAAGTACGGTGGATCAACTTATGTATGTAATACATATCATATTAGTGCAGCTACTACATCACTAGGACTAGAAGCAGATTTATCAAAGTGGACAGCATTTAATCAAGGATTTGATTGGAAAACTGATTGGGCACCTAGTGTACGTTATAAATTAAATGACGTTGTAAAATTTGGTGCAAGTTTATGGATTGTAAACACTTATCATACTTCACAAGCAACTTTTGCAGCAGACAGTGCAAAATGGACAAAGTTTGTTGAAGGCTTCCAATACGAAAACGAATGGAATGATGCAATTGGTTATCAACCAGGTGACGTTGTACAGTTTGGTGGCAATAGTTATATTGCTAAAGAAGATACTCTTGGTCCTAAGCCAGGCGATAGTGGAGGTGTTATTACAGCAGCTTCAAACGCATCAGAAATTGTTATAACAAGTAACTTACATGAATTAAGTAACGGCAAACAAATTAATATTACTGGTGTCGTTGGTATGACAGACCTTAATACAAATAACTATTATGTTGGCGCTGTTAGTACTAATACTTTTAAACTTTATACAGATAGAGCATTAACAGCAGTAGTAAACTCTACTGGATTTAGTGCATATACATCAGGCGGAACTTGGATTACAACAGCAACAGGAACTCCTGAATGGGATTTATTTGCACGTGGTATGAAGTTCCAAGGAGACTGGGAAGAAGATTCAACAAATAGATATTACTTACAAGGTGATACTGTACGCTTAGGCGGTTACATGTATCGTTGTGTTTTATCACATAGAACACAAACACCACCAAACACCACTTACTGGGAAAAACTAAGTACAGGTTTTGACTGGAAGGGAACTTGGATTGATGATGCAACTTATGTATTAGGTGACGTTGTACGCTACGGTGATAGTTCATACGTTTGTATTCAAGGACATATTTCAGAAGGTGACGACGGTTCATCTACTGATCCAGATGGCACTGGTGGAGTATCTGCAGATAATTCAAGACCAGACCAAGATACTACAGGTGCATACTGGAATGTTATGACAATTGGTACTGAGCAATCAGTCCTAACTACTAAAGGCGACATGGTTTACTATAGTGGTGCAACACCAGTTAGATTACCAGTTGGTCAAGATGGACAAATACTTACAGTAAATTCAAGTGGTGTACCAAACTGGGAGTTCTTAGGACAATCAGTAGATGTATATTATGTAGCAGAACATGGCACTAATTCACCTGCTCCAATTTACGGAAAAAATATTGATAGACCATTTAAGAGTATTAGGTATGCAGCACAACAAGTTGAAAGAGGAACTAAAGCAGTTGACGCAGCAAGATTATTAGAAATGAACAGACGATTTATACAACGTGAAATTGTTGAGTGGACCGACTATCAAATCGCTAATAATACAGCGCCATTTGTAACTGCATTTAAATATGATAGTAAAAAGTGTGAAAGAGATATGGGTTATATCATTGATGCTTTTTTATATGATGTAAGACACGGTGGAAACGTTAAATCAAGAGAAGTTGCATTATCTTATGTAACTGATCCAGGACAATTTTATGCACTGGGTCAAGAAGCAGAAACTGTTGCTAGTATTACTTACGGTATTAGTTTAATAGAAAAAGTTCTACAACAAGCTGCACCAGCAGTAAATTATCAAACAACAAACGGTGATAACTCAACTAGAGTTGTACCACAATATTTTGAAACAGCACTCGGCGCACAGGACACTGTTGTATATGATGGCGTAATAAGCGGAAGCAGTTCCGGCGGCACATATTCAGATGAAACACCCGAGGGCGGATATGCCGAGGGCGGAGGATACTAATGGCTACTAATTTTGCAACTATTTCCAGTTTAGGGAAAATAATTACAGACGCAATTACCGCAGGGGTTGCAACAAACATTCCGGCAAGAAGCATACGGAAAACATTAATAAAGATTACAACTGGTCAGTACAGAGAAGTACTTCCTATTATGATCCCAGCTGAATGTTGTATTATGGGAGACGAACTTCGTTCTGTAAACGTACAACCAAGAAAGTCTACAAACTCAACATTAACACCTAAGAGTGATTACAAGTACTCAAGTAAAGCCTTAGAAAGAATTGAGCAAATAGTTGGTAACGTTACAGCAGGGTTAACAGTAACTCCGACTACAGGCAATACATTGTCACAAACAACTGCATATCCATATGCTGAAACTCCGCAAGCATGGGAAGGTATTACACGTCAAGTACGTGGTATACGTAGAAATATTGATGCACAATTAGGTGATAAGTTATATGCAGAATTTCCTAAGGCATGGACTATGACAAATGCAAACGCAGGTCGCGGACGTGACTTGTTTTTACAAAACAGAGAATTTATTAAATTTGAAACAACAGCGTATATTACAGAAAACTATCCAAACTTAAAATACAGTCGTACAAAGTGTAAACAAGATATTGGATTTATTTTAGATGCTATTGCATACGATTTAACATACGGCGGTAACTGGCAATCAGTTGTTGCAGGTGAAGCATATTACACAGGTGCAGTATTAGAAATTGCATCTAGCGAAAAAACAGCTACTATTGCAGCTTACGGATTTATGAAACAGCTAGTACAAACGGTACAGCGTAACATTACAGTAACACCTGTACTACAAACAGATGTAACACAAATTGCAGGCACTGGCGGAACAGCAAGTGAATCAACTACAATTGGTAACTTGTTTGACGATATTACAGACACTATTAATAGTGGTGTAGGAACAGTTGCAGAAGTATATCCAAGTGTTGCAGGAGCAAACGCATTAACGTTTGCAGATACACAAGCAATTGATGCTGCAAAAGATCAAGTTGGCGAGTATACAATTGACTTTATTAACAAAAACTTTGGTAGCTTTAAATATGACAGTGGTATATGTAGACGTGACTTAGAAATACTTTCTGAAGGTGCACAAAATGATACACTTACAGGTTCTAACTATCTAGCAATACAAGCTGGAAGAGCATACAGAAGAGAAACATCTGAATATTTACAAGGCGCTCAAAAAAGCCAAACTGTTGGAGCAATTAGAAAGTTCCGTGATCTACAAGTAGCTGATTTAACTGACGCAACTTATACAACACGAACAACAGTATTTTATAACGAAGTAATTGATATTTTACAAAATAGCACTACAGCTGAAAATGCATTAACTTTTCCAGATTATAATTCAACAGCAAATGCTGTAAAAGCTAAAACTTTATTAGTATCAAACAGACAATTTATAATTGACGATGTTATAAACTATGTTGAAAATACATACAACAATCCTCCAGGATCATTTGTTTATGATAGAGCACGTTGTGAAAGAGATGTAGCATTTATTGTTGACGGGTTATGTCATGATATTATGTACGGTGGAAATATTGCCGCTGTAAGAACAGCAAAATCATACTTTAACTTACAAGGTGTAAGTGTTGTTCCGGGTGAAGCAACAGAAACTATTGCAGCATATGCACACTTATCAAGTGTAGCACAAGACGTTATTACTGAAGTTACTATTACAAAACAAACTGGTAATACGCAAACACAAAGTACAAATGGTAATGCAGCATCTGGAACAGAAGAAGGCATAATTGTTACATTTTTAGCTGAAGTTACTAATGCTATTACAGCTGATACTCCTGCAGGAATTAGTGCAATTACTGAAGTAGCAAGTACTGAAGCTGGACAAACAGCTACTGACTATGCATTATATGATACAAATAGAGACGGGCATATCAAAACAACTCTACAGTATGTAACTGATACATACAGCGACTTTAAATTTAATCATGCTAAGTGTACAAGAGACTTAGGATTAATTTTTGATGCAGCAAAATATGATGCGTTGTTAGGAACAAATATTGCAAGTATAATTACAGCGTTCTCATATCGTAGACAACCAGCAAGAAATAAAACTATTAAAGACCAAAAAGATGCAACTATTGCAGCAAACATGTTTGCAATGAGAGAAATGCAGGCTGTATTATCGAGTGAACAATGTGAAACAAGTGTACAACTTGAAGAAACATTTGAATGGGTTAACGATATTATTTGGACAGCAAGTTACGAAGGTGCAAACAAGCAAGTAACAGATCCAGAAATTTACAATGCACAATACCAATTAGAAACTAACAAAGAATGGATTGTACAAGAAGCTCTTAACGAAGCAGATCAGTGCTACAGAGCAGCTGTTTCTAAAGTATTAGCTAACGGTACAGTTACAGTAGCAGACACTAGCTGGCTATCTCCGGGCATGGGTATTAAATTTTATAACTATGATGATAGTGCAAATTCACTTACTGAAGCTGGTATTGGTGACAGTACAACATACTATGTTAAATCAATTGAAAGTGATACAACTTTTATTGCAAGTGCTTCTATTAACGGAAGTGCGTTTGCATTTGATCCAACTGAATCAGGTTATCAATACAACAAAGATAAATGTAGACGAGATACAGGTTATTTCTTAGATGCTGTAGGTTATGATATTGCACTTGGAACAAACTATAATGCAGTTACTCAAGGGCTTGCATATCAAAGAGCAAGTGCTGGTAGCAGTAGAGGGGCTCAATTAGCTCAAACAACAGCAGGTATTAATTTTACAAAAGCTAAAGTTGCAGAACTTTACAAAGTAAGAACAAGTACAACTGCCTTAGCAAGATCAAATGCATTCTTTGCAGAAATAATAGATATTTTAAACGGAACTACATCAAGTGCAGATGCACTTACATATCCAGCACTAGCTGGAGCAACAGCTAACACAACAAATTCTGTAGCACAATTAGGTGCTAACAGAGCATTTATGATTGCAGAAATCACAGCATTTATTGCTGTTACATATCCTTCACTAAGTTACGATGTAGCAAAATGTGAAAGAGATGTTGGTTATGTAATTGATGCACTACGTTATGATATTATGTATGGCGGAACAAGTGCAAGTCATCAGGCTGCAAGAAGTTATTATGTTGATGGTGTATATCAAGGTGGTGCAGGCGAAGGCACAGCAACAGCGGCGGCATACAACAGACTTTCAGTAGTAACTGACCAAGTTATTAGAGAAGTTTCGGTAACAAAATCAACAGGAAATGCAGCTACCCAAGATACATCAGGAACAGCAGCTAGTGCAACAGAAGGTACACTTTCTCAAACACTACTACAAATTGTTGAAGACGTAATTACAGCAGGTAATTTAAATGCGCTTCCAACAGCAACATATCCAAATGTAAACGGTGCAGCAGCTGACTTAAAAGCAGCTCAAATACAAATTAAACGTAACAATAATGATACTGTTATTAAAACAGTAAAATATATTGATAATACATACAGTGCAATGTTTGAAGTTAGAAGCACTTATGCTTATAACAGAATATTATGTGCAAGAGATGTTAGAGAATATGTATACGGCATGAAAGCTGACGCTGCATACTCACGTAACTGGAACAAGCGTTATGCAGCTCCATTAGTATCATACGATACAAATGTATTACCGGTTGATTATACTGGTTGGTATATGGCAGGCTTTGGCGCAAGATACTATGCAAATAGTGTAATTGGATCACAAGAAGAAGATTTCTACTACTTACGTAATGGTACTGGTGTTAGACTACAAACAATGGATGGACTACAAGGTGACCTAGGCCCAGCAAACGCTTACGGTACAAGTAGACCATCAGCAGGTGCTTATGTATCGTTGGATCCAGGATGGGGACCAGCAGATGAGCGTGTATGGATTACAGCACGTTCGCCATATGTACAAAACTGTACAACATTTGGTAGAGCAGCTGTAGGTCAAAAGATTGACGGCGCATTACACGATGGCGGCAACGATTCAATTGTTAGTAACGACTTTACACAAGTTATATCAGACGGTATTGGAGCTTGGTTACTTAACAATGGTAGAGGAGAACTTGTGTCAGTGTTTACATATTACTCACATATTGGGTACTTGTGTGAATCAGGAGGAAGAGCTCGTGCTACTAACGGTAACAACTCATATGGTACATACGGTTCAGTTGCAGAAGGAGTTGATCCAGAAGAAACTCCAGTAACAGCAATAGTTGATAACTCAACACAGTACAATGCTACTATAAGTAACTTGTTTACAGATACTGACACTCTTCAGCGTTTAGAATACGCACACGCTGGTAACGATTATACCGAAGCAAATATTAATGTATTTGGTGCAGGTGAAAACGAATCATTGTTAGCTGATGAATTTAGAGACGGCGGAATTAACAGAGTACAAATTGGTGAAACAGTTGAAACTCCTAGTAACGCTGGTGGTACAAACTATACTGTTGTATCAAATACAGCACAAGCTGGAGCATTAACAAGTATTAACTTAGCAGCTACAGATGGTAGTATATCAAGTGCTTATATTGGTATGGCAATTTATATTACTGGTGGTGCAGCTACTGGTAACTATGGTTACATTACAGCATATAACTCAGGTAGTAAGTTAGCGGCAGTAAGTAATAGATACGGTGTAAGTGGATGGAGTCATATTGTTCCAGGAACAGCTATTATTGCTCCAAACAGTTCTTCAACATATGTTGTTGAACCAAGAATTACAATTCCGGCTCCTGCTAACGCTGTAGCTACAGTACAAACTATTGCAACAGATGACTTTAATAATATTGAATTTGTTGAAACATCAAACATATATACAGGTGTTGCTAGTGAATCAAACAGTGATGGTAGTGGAGCAACATTTAATATAACACGTAACGGCGCAAAATATTATGTAACTATTGCAAGCATAGGTCAAGAATTTACTAGACTGTCAACAGTAACTATTAAAGGTAGTAACTTAGGCGGTACAGACATAGACAACGATGTTATAGTTACAATTAGTACAGTTAATGCTGCAGGCGGAGTTGTTGACTTTGACTTTGCAGGTATTGGACGTAAAGGTTACTTTATTGCGTGTGCAGATGGAAACTTCTACACAAGTGTAGACGGTACAACAGCAGCAAGTTGGACAGCAATTACTAAAACAGGTGATCATCAGAACCTAGCAAGTGCATTATTAAATGACGGTTCAAGTACAGCTAAACCACATGCAGCAGTAGCAACTAGAGTAAGCTCAAATGTTGTTAGTGTAAGTGTTGATGAAACTTTAGCTACATGGGCTGATAAAACACTTAGTACTTTAACAGGCGGAACAGCAATGAATGTTGCGACGGGTTATGTTGCATTAGGAACTAATAGATTTATTGTTACATCAAATTCAGATCAAGATGTTGCATACTCAGATGATGGTGGAACAAACTGGTCTACATATGCAACAGCATTACCAGGTACTGGTTATGATTGTTTAACATACGGTAAAGGATTATTTGTTGCACTCGACTCAGGAAGTACTAACGCTGTTACATCACCAACAGGTGAAACATGGACAGCTAGAACACTTCCTAATAGTAAAACATGGATTGACATAGTATGGGGTAACGGTATATTTGTTGCACTAGCAAGCGATACAGGTGCTAACAACATGGCATACAGTATTGATGGTACAACATGGGTAGCAGCAAGCACACCAAGTGCAACAGCTACACCAAGTGGACTTGCATACGGACAAGGCGTATTTGTTATAACATACAGCACAAGTGAAGTAATAATTGGCGAATCATTCGATGGTGTTACATGGACTGAAGTTACAGGCTTAACTGACATTGGCGAAAAGATTGCATTTGGTAATCCGCACACAATTGGTGCAAGTGTTCCAATAGGTAGATTTGTAAGTGTTGATGATACAACTAACACAGCAAAAACAATTTATAGAGGCGCACCTGCATTAGGTAGAGCAGGCGTTGCGAACCAGAAAATATTTGAAGTTAGAATGACAGAACCAGGCAGTGGCTACGAAGGTGCAGCACCTACGGTTACAGTTACAGATCCAGGCAATATTGAAGATGTTGTACTAGTTCCAAAAATTAGAAACGGTGTATTAGCTAATCCAACGTTTATTAATAGAGGTTCAGGATTTATTACAGCTAGTGGTGAAGTAGACGCTACTACATCCAACGGTGGAGCAGACTTTACACAAAGCGGACAGTTTGTTGCTGTTAGAAGATTAAGTGCAACTCCAGTTAACGGATCAAATGTTGAATTTGATAGTTTACCTGGACAGTTCTTTAAACTAGTTAACACAGTTTCACTAGTAGGACTTAACGATGGTTCTAAAACAGCATTTTTACAATTATCACCAGACATGAGTATTACAGATGCTCCAGTAGATGGTAATGGTGTAACAATGCGTATTAGATTTAGTCAAGTACGTCTAACAGGACATGACTTCCTAGACATTGGTACAGGCGGATTTACAACTACTAATTACCCTGGTATACCAATTGTAGCACCAGATCAAGCTAAAGAAACCAAAGATGACAACGGCGGAAGAGTGTTCTTCACAGCTACTGACCAAGATGGTAACTTTAGAGTTGGTGACTTGTTTAGTATTGAACAAGCAACTGGTGTTGCAACATTGAACGCTGAAGCGTTTAACATTGCAGGACTACAAGAATTATCATTAGGCGAAGTTACACTAGGTGGTAACTCTGCAAGTATTAGTGAGTTTAGTACAGACCCGTTCTTTACAGCTAATAGTGATACAGTAGTACCAACGCAGAGAGCAGTGAAAGCATACATTGAAGCCCAAATTGGTGGCGGTGGTGCAACACTAAACGTTAACAGTGTAACAGCTGGTGACATCTTCATTAACACTAACCAAATTACAACAGTTAGTGGAGAGCAGATAAATATAAAAGCAAACGTAAACTTCACAGGTAGTGTACTTGGTTTACCACTAGCTTACAACTACTTTTTAAGATAAACGGAGAAAAAGAAAATGGCAACAGGAATATTAGGAATAGCAGATTTAGCAGCGGCAACAAACACCACTGTGTATACTGTACCTGCAGACACATTTGCAGTAATCACTGTTAATGTAACAAATAGAAACGCAGCATCAAGAGATGTACGAGTAGCTGTATCAGCTACAGCTACACCAACCGGTGCTGAGTGGATTGAGTTTGATACCGAACTACTAGGAAATGGTAGTTTAGAGCGTGGCGGAATTGTACTAGATGCAACAAAAAATGTTGTTGTATACTCAAATAGTACCGATGTAAATGCTGTAATCTACGGTATAGAAACAGCAACATCGTAAAGGAGCAGATATGCGCAGAATTAACACAGGAACAGTTGGAAGACCTCTACTAGCACGATTAGTAAGTGTTGACAACAAATTATCAAGTCTTGTTCCAAATGAGAATATTACTATTGAACCAAATGGAACAGGTGATGTTGTAATACCAGCAGGTCCGCAATTACTAGTGCAAAATACAACAGCAGCTACTACAACAGCAACTGGCGGTTTAGTAGTTAGTGGCGGTATTGGTGTAGCATTAAATAGTTATTTCGGCGGCAACATTAACGCTACAGGAACTTTAACATCACAGTATTTGACAGCAGCAGCTTCAACACACATGACAATACCAAGTGGTACAACAGCACAGCGTCCCGGCTCTCCGTCCGAAGGCTTTGTGCGTTTTAACATAGATTATGGTCATTTAGAATGGTACACAGGTTCAGCATGGACAGTAGGTGGATTTCAAGACGTTGCAGTTGGCACTGGCAGAACAACACTAAGTTGGCAAACAAACTGGGTACAAGGTAACCATACAGTTACACTACCAAGTTCTCCAGCAATGGGTGATAGAGTTAGATTTTTCTTAGTAAGTGGATCAGCAATGACAGTTGGACGTAACGGTAAACTAATTAACGGCGATGCAGCGAACTTAACAGTTACTACAGAAGATGCAGCGTTCGAAATGGTGTTCTACAATAACACTTACGGATGGCGTATCTTTACAATCTAATAGGAGCAAAACTAAATGGCAACGTACGATAGCTATAAAAAAGTTACAAATGAGCAAATCATTGACGGATCAGTTACCGAAGAGAAAATGGGCAGCGGTGTTCGTCATAGACTTTGCACTAAGTGGCTGATAGGTGACGCATGTCGTTGTTCAGCTGGTTGCTGTTGTAACTGGACAGCACCGGGATGTACACGCAAGGTACATTTTGAATTATGGGGTGCTGGCGGAAACGGTAATGGAGCATGTTCATGTAACAGGTGTCATCACTATCAAGGCGCAGGCGGCGGCTCTTACAACCAAAAATCAATTACTACAACACCAGGGTGTGCATACTTAATGTGTGCTGGTGGTGTATACCGATGCCTAAGTAGAGAATGTTCTGCTTGTAACGGATGTATTTCATATGTTTGTGGTCACAATGCTTGTCAACTATGTACAGTAGGCGGACGTTGTGCAAACGCCAACACAGACTGGACAAACTATTGTTTCAGTTGTTGGGGTTGTTGTATTGGACCAGGATGTGGCACAGGCAGAGGCGAAATGCACATAATGAGTCACATTGGACACTTTAGTGGTATTTACAACTGTCACTGTCACCATCAATATGTTAGACCAACAGCAGCACCTATGTTAGGTGGTAATGTTAGTATGTCACAATCAGTTTGTTGGATACGATGTGGTTGTTGGATAGCACCTCCAGGACATGGTGGTCAAGGCGCAATGGCTTCGTACTGTGGAAGATGCTGTGGTCAAGGTGGCACTGGCGGCCCAGGAGTAGTAAAATTAACATTTACGTAAGGAATTATTAATGGCAAGTTATGCAAGTTATAAAAAGGTCCACGGAGACCAAATGGTTGATGGAACATTAACTGATAATGATATCAATTCAAATACATTAAATAATTATGGTGTAAAATGGATATCAGGCGTACCTTGTAGATGTAGTGCAGGTTGCTGTTGTAACTGGACTGTACCTACTGGAGTATGCAGAGCAACTTTAGATTTATGGGGTGCAGGCGGAAATGGCGCAGGTTCATGCTCATGTAATAGATGTCACCACTTTAAAGCAGCTATGGGCGGAAGTCATAACACAAAAACATTTGGAACTAGACCGGGTTGTACATACAGCTTATGTGCTTCTGGTGTATATAGATGTTTAAATAGAGAGTGCGTAGGCTGTAATGGTTGTACAACTTATGCAAACGGATATAATATTTCAGGACTTTGTGCATGCGGCGGATACCGAGCAGAAACAAACACATCATGGTCAACAGGTTGTTTCTACATAAACGCATACTGTAGATGTCCAACACACAATGGTGGTGATATGTATGTTGTTCCAAACAATCCGGCGTGGTCAACAGCATCAGGGTATTGTCATTGTCACGTACAAGAAATACACCAAGGTGTTGCTCCAATTATAGGCGGCATTAGTACACAAGGTATTAGAGAATGTTGGGTACGTTGTGGCAACTTTAGTGTACCTTACGGAACTGGTGGACAAAGTGCAATGAATACATATTGTGGTCGTTGCTGTGGTCAAGGCGGCACTGGCGGTGGCGGACTCATAAGAGTAACATATATTTAGGGACAAGAAATGGCAAGTTATAGAAGTTATAAAAAAGTTACAGGCACCCAAATAGTAGACGGGTCAGTCGATGCAGACAACCTTGCAGCAGGAGTTAGAGATAACTGGTGCGTAAAATGGACCTGGGGAGATCCTTGCAGATGTTCAGCAGGGTGTTGTTGTTTATGGACTACACCGGCGCAAGTTCGTAACTTAAACTTTGAACTTTGGGGTGCTGGTGGAAATGGCTCGGGTGCATGTTCATGTAACCGTTGTCAACACTTTGGACCTCCAGGTGGCGGAGCATACACAAGTAAGTCAATACAAACAGCATCAGGATGTACATATAGAATGTGCGCTGCTGGTGTTTACAGATGCCTAAGTAGAGAATGTAACGGCTGTAACGGATGTAGTTCGTTTGCATGTGGTGCAGGAATATGTGTTTGTGCATGTGGTGGACAAAGAGGTTGTGCAAACGGCTCTTGGACAGATAACTGTCACTCAAGTATGCCTTATTGTGTACAATCAGGTTGTAACGGTACAAGTTCAAGCCAAGACTATGTAGGTTATACACACGGTGGTAACTTCCAGGGTGCGTCAGCTTATATGTATCCAGGTAGTGCTTGTCACTGTTGGAAGCACATAGGACACTCAACAGGCGGTGTAGCAATGAACACAGGCTATGCTGAACAAAACTCAAATTACTGCTGGATACGATGTGGTTGCTGGATAGCACCATACGCACAAGGCGGACAAAATGCAACATCAAACTATTGCGGAGGATGCTGTGGCCAAGGTGGTACAGGCGGTCCGGGATTAGTCAAACTAACTTTTTACTAAGAATAAATAAATAGTAACACAGGAGAGAATAATATTATGTCAATGATACAATTTAATTACACTTACAATGTTCCAAACGAACTATGTGTAGACCATACTTTTACAGATGGTAAAACAAGAACGGCTCAGTATGATGGACCTGATAAACTTTTCTTTATTGTAAACAATACTACAGGTAGAGAAGAACTAGGACCAGTTACTGAAATTGAAAAACGCGACGGTAGACCAGTTCCAGATGGATGCAGATATGTTGAAATAGATGCAACTGAATATCCAGAACTATGTCAATTACGCGGTCCAATTCTTGATGAAATGGAAGAAGACCACACAGGATCAGCTACTCCATCTGGAGTAACTCATGTAACAGGTTATGCACCATTTACATACCAAACACCAATATTACCATATCAATTTTTACATGATGAACTTGTAACATTTGCTGAAGATGGTACACCAACTATTCCAGTTAAAGAACCTAGAGATTTTATTATGGGGACAGATATTGGTAGAGACATTACCTGGGACGATGTTCGAGCAAAACGTAATCAGTTCTTAAAAAACAGTGACAGTGAAGTTACCGATGATATGCCTTCAGTATTACGTAATCAATGGTTAGACTATCGTCAAAGATTACGTGACTGGCCAGCTGCAATGCAAGCTGCAGGTAATTCACCAATAATGGCGTACAACATGGAAACAATTCAAGTTGGAGCAAATCCAACAACAGGAATGATAGAGCCGGATACAGACTCAATCACAATGTAATAAATCTAAAAGCGAGCGTAACTTAATTGTTGCGTTCGCTTTTCCACCTCATTTGAAAAAACCTCAATAAATATCTTGTATAATCACTAATATGGTGTTATAATAAACACTATAAGGAGTTTAATTTGACAAGATCTACAGCATTTTTTATTAACGGCGGAGCAGGAAGAGTAATATGTTCCTTGCCAGCATTTGAATTATATGAAAAAGAAAACCCAGACGATGACTTTGTTATTGTATGTGAAGGAGGTATGGACTTTTATAAAGGACACCCTACACTACATAATAGAGCATACGACCACTGGCACAAAGGGTTATTTGAAGAACACATTAAAGATAGAAATTGTGTTACACCAGAGCCGTATAGAGTATGGGAATACTACAACCAAAAGTGCGACTTAGCACAAGCATTTGATATCGATATCAATAATAAAGGATTGCGTAAAGTAGGCGCCCCTAAAATATATCCAAACAAACAAGAAATTGTACAAGCAGCTACTATCGTTGAAGAAATAAAGCAAGGTACTGGTAAAGACAAAGTATTAGTTGTGCAACCATTTGGAAGAACAACAGAAACACACGGTGACTTTATTGTAGATCCAACTAGCCGTAGTTTTCAACTAAACAATATTGTAGACATTATTAATATACTTAAAAAAGAGTATGCAATAATTATAATGAGCGAAATACCTGTTCCGTTAGAGGAAACAGAAAATAAACAATATCCAGTAGCACAACCGCAAATACCAGACTTGCGTATTTGGTCAAGTGTAATTGATGTAGCTGATCACTTTTTAGGATGTGATAGTTTAGGTCAACATATGGCTAAAGCATTAGACGGATCCGCTACTATTATAACAGGATCAACATACCCTATTAATATTTCTTATCCAGATGATCCTAAGTTTGATATTATAGACGTAGGTGACGGTAGACGTGTATATGCACCAATACGGTTAACCATGGAAGAAGAACAGGATAGACATAACGATGAAGTTATGGAATTAACAACAGAACAAATAGATGAAATTTGTAAAAGTGTAAGAAAGCACTTAGGTAAAGGTGTAACAAAAAAAATCACTGAAACTAAAAAACAAATGTCAAAATTAGTTCCAGGTACTAGTAATTTAACCGGAGATAAAACGTAATGAGTCAATGGATTGCTGCACTTACAAGAGGCCATAATGGCGGAGTATGCTTGCTTAAAGATGGCGAAATTGTATTTGCAATTGAAGAAGAAAGATTGAGCAGACAAAAATATGATGGCGGCCCGTATGCTGCTATGGTTAAGATTTTAGATTATACAGATAAAATTGATTTTTTAGTTATTGCACATACACAACCAGTTAGCGAAACAGCAGGTAAAGTAGACTTTACAGGTGATGATGTATACACTGGACTTGCACGTAAACTAGGTTTAATTGATAATAGTCCTAGCATTGATGTAATAAATCATCCGCAAGTAGTTGACCTAAGTCATATACACCACAAACTACATGCCGCGTGTGCATTTTATAGAAGTGGATTTGAAACAGCAACAGCCGTGATTGTTGACGGTGCAGGAACATTTATACCAGCACAAATGGACGGCTGGGATAATATGTTATACGAATTAGAAAGTATTTTTACATGTGAATATCCGTATAACATAAAAACTATTTGGAAACACTTAGGTGGCAATGGCCCGTTTAGAGCTGCACATGTTCTTAATATGACCAGTGAAAAATTTGATGAAGAAGGTACACATGAAGTTATTATTGATGACGGCGCCGGCATTGTTAAAGCATATGAAGCTGTAACACAATACTGTGGATTTACTTCTATTGAAGCTGGCAAG
>Ga0209830_10000875_pt1 | contig 28750 bp, 30 predicted proteins | sample ArcticOcean_MG_C_12_FD_187439 | JGI IMG/M metagenome (GOLD analysis project Ga0209830, IMG submission 187439) | Marine microbial communities from western Arctic Ocean - ArcticOcean_MG_CB8_130 (SPAdes) (version 2) | ecosystem: Environmental > Aquatic > Marine > Oceanic | place: Arctic Ocean...
GCATGGGAGAACGGATTGAAGGGTCTTTATTATCAGAGAAGTGCTAATCCTAGTCAGGAATTAGCTCGATCCATACTTAACTGCTCTTCTTGCGAGGGCTAATTGTTCATTTCTTGTAGTTAAAAGTGTAATTGTTTTTTGGATGGAATACGATTTTTCAGATAAAGCTAAAGATTTCTTAGAAAGCCAAAGCGCTAAAAGCTCTGGGCCAAAAGGGTCAGCTAAAACTCCCGCTAAACCTTCTGAACAAAAAAAAGGTTCTTCTAAAAATGAAAAAGGCTCTGCTGGGGGTGGTAAAAAAACTCCAGCTATTACTTTTTCAGATAAAGTTGTTACTTCTTTAAAAAACAAAGTAAAAGACCATAACGAAAAATCCTCTAAGAAAGTTAGCCTTAGTCAGTTAAAAAAAGTCTACCGCAGGGGTTCAGGAGCTTTCTCAAGTAGTCATCGCCCTGGGAAAAGTAGAGGACAGTGGGCTATGGCTCGCGTTAATACGTTTCTTAAAATGGTCAGTGGCGGAAAAGTCAAAAAATCGTATCGAGCTGCAGATGGAGATATAGCTAAAGGCAGCGAGGACTACTACGTCGAAGAAGTGGGTTCTGCTTTTATAGACTATGATGAAGTTGAATTTGGTTTGGCTAAAATTGATTTACTTAAAGCGGGTATCTCCGAACTTGATATGGATCAAGACATTGAAGATATTGATTACTCTGAAGCTGAGAAAAAAACCCTTAATAAACCTTTCAGGCTAAAAGATGGCAAGAAAAAGTTCGGGGTGTATGTAAAAAACCCTAAAACTGGTAACGTCATCATGGTGAAATTTGGTGACCCTAATATGGAAATCAAAAGGGATAATCCAGACCGTAGGCGCAGTTTTAGAGCTAGACATAAGTGCGATACAGCAAAAGATAAAACCACACCTCGCTACTGGAGTTGCAAGTTCTGGTCTAAGAAGCCTGTAAGCTCTATGGCTTCAGCAGAAGCTATAGAATGGGATGACGACGAGGTCTTAAGCGAGTGGTCTTGGAGCGATGATGGTTTCGCTGAATACGAGGAGATCATTATGGATTCTCCAGATCTAAAGTTGGTTGAAGAAATTGTTGAAGAAGACGAAATATAAGATATAATCGTGCGTTGGCATGTTTTTATCTTTCTGCATAATAACTATTGGAGACAAACCAGATAAACTCCGTTTATCTGTTGAATCCATACATAGAAACTTCGCCTCAAGAGAAGCCTATGAAATTATTGTCGTCGGTAATAATCTGGATCAGTTCAAAGATTTAGATATTATACTTATAGAAGATAATGAATATATTGAATTCTTGGGTAAAAGGAAAAATATAGCCACTCAGAACTCTAAAGGAGATATCTTAGTTTACTGTGATGACGATGTTTTATTCCCAAGAGATTGGCATAGAAAATTTTTAGAATTCTACCGATTCAACGAAGATTGGCAGATTATGGGAAATAGAGTTCTACTACCCGATGGTAGTAGATATTGGGACCGTTCTATATACCTCCCTATACATACAATGGTAGATTATGATTTCTACTCTACAAATGTTCTGTTTTATCAGTCTGGCTGTTTTTGTGTATGTAAAAGGGGGCTTGAGAAAGAAGCGGCTTGGAGTGACACTATCCCATTTTATGGGAAGTCTAAAGGTTTTTTATATAACGAAGATGTGGAATTCTCCTTGAGATTAAAAGAAAAAAATATAGACATCCACTTTGACAAAAACAATGTTGTTTGGCACAATGATTTTTCATACAAGTCGGATAATATCTCTTGTAATAAAAATAGAACTCCAAAACAAATAGATTATAAATCTTTGAATTTTATTACTTTAATAAATAGCCTTTCATGAAAAAGAAAACACTTATAAATATAAATTCTGGTTTAGGTAATATTTTATTTCAGATATCAACCGCTTTTGCTTACTCCAAACGCTTCAATAAGGATTTGCAATTGAGTGAAAAAATATATTCGCCATCAACCCATGAGCCTTTAGATCACTATTTAAATACTATTTTTAAGAATTTAGATTTCACTAAAGATGATATATTCATTAAAGATGTTTTATCAAAATATCATGAGCCTTCTTTTTGTTATCAAGAAATTCCAGAGGTTAAAGACTCGATCTATTTAAATGGTTATTTTCAAAACCTAAGATATTTTAATGATTTTGAAGATGAAGTCAAAGATTTATTTTATTTAAAAAAAGAATCTCAATACGATGTGTATCTAGAAAATTCGTGTTCTTTACATATTAGACTCGGAGATTTTTTAACGCATTCTGATGCCCACCCCCAACAATCAGAAGAATACTTTAAAAAAGCCGTTAATTGGATTGGCCTTGATAAAACTTTTTTAATTTTTTCCGACGAAATAGACAAGGTCAAAGATTCTGACTTTTGTAAAAAAATTGGAATTATGAATTATGTTTATGTAGAAAACAAAGATCCTTACGAGGATATAAGTTTAATGTCTAGATGTGAAAACAACATTATAGTAAACTCGACATTTAGCTGGTGGGCGGCTTATCTCAATAACAATAAAGATAAAATAGTCATTCACCCTAAAAAATGGTTTACCGAAGTCTACGCTAATAATATAGGCTCTAATACCACCCCTGAAAGTTTGTTCCCCAAAGATTGGATATGTTATGAATAAGATTAATTTGAAAAATTTCACTTTTATTATCCCTGTGAAAATAGAAAGTGAAGATAGAAAAAATAATGCTAAAATTGTTTTAGGTCTTTTACATAAAATTTTAGATACAAACATTATTATATATGAAGCTGGCTCTAATGTTGTACCATCGATTTTTGATATCGACAATGATGGTGTCGAATATATTCACCAAGACTTAAAAGAAGGCGACCCATTTCACAGGACGAAGTATTTAAACATAATGCTCAAAAAAGTTAAGACTCGCTTTACTATAAATTACGATCTAGATGTTATTTTAGAATTGAAAACCTATAAGGACTTAAACCTAATAATGGATCAAAGTAAATCAGATCTGCTATTCCCTTATGGACTTGGAAATTTCCAAAAAATGGTAGAGCAGTCTTCTCATAAAGATTTAATAAAAGCTGATAAAAATTTTTATGAAGTTTTAGATTCTAATTCTACAATATCTGATACATTTGCTGGACACTGCCAAGTCTTCAAAACGGCGAGTTATATTCAAGGTGGTATGGAAGACGAAAATTTTATTTCTTATGGCCCAGAAGATAGAGAAAGAAAACTAAGATTCTCACAGCTAGGTTATACGACAATTTATCTTCAGGACCATTACGTTTATCACTTAGAACATAGTAGGTCACAAGATTCAGGGGCTTCGAATGCCTTTTTTGAGCATAATTGTAATCTTTATAATAAAATAGTATCAATGAGTATCCATGATTACATGGACTATATCGAATCAAGGTCTAAATGAATAAACACTTACTACTGGCTTCTAATAAAGACTTTCACGAAAAAAGTCTTGAGATAAGTACTCAAGCTAAAAAATTCAAATACTTTGCATCTATAGAGAACGTAGATTTGGAGTTGTTACGTGAATCTAATTTTTATAAAAAACATACCTCTATATTATCGCAGAAAAGAGGTTTTGGTTATTGGCTATGGAAACCTTTAATCATTTTAAATTTATTAAGTAAAATAAATAATGGGGACTGTGTTTTGTATATGGACAGTGGAGATATTTTTATAAATATGCCCGACCAAGAGTTGGATGATTACATGACAAAAAATGATATGTTAATAACATCTGGACGCTTCAAACAGTCTGACTACACAAAAAGAGATTGTTTTCATTTTATGAATTGCGATGCAGAAGAATATTATTCAGCTACCCAAATAGAATGCGGTATTATATGCCTTAAGAAGACGAAAGAATCGATTAGATTAATTCAGGAATGGTTATATTATTCATGCAATGAACTCATTATCACTGATTCTGAAAACACCTGCGGTAAAGAAAACTTACATGGATTTATTGATCACAGGCATGATCAGAGTATCTTGACTAATTTAGCTGTAAAATACAAAATACAGACGAGCGACTTACTCAGAAAGTATATTCAGTGCAATGCATAGCTTAAACTTAACAATACATAATCAGGAAAATATAATTGAAGAAGTCCTTGATAGGATTAAAATCAATTCTACTGGAGATTATGAACTAGTCATAATGGTGGATGGCTGTACAGACAGAACTGAAGAGTATGTCGATAATTTTATAAAGAAAAACAAACAGATACAAATTAAAAAATTAACAGCTCCAAATATTTTTGAGACCAAATCAAACAATGTTGTAGCTCAAAATAGCTCTGGAGATCACATTATTATTATTCATGGAGATATGTTAATTAATGAACACGGTTGGAACGAAAGACTTTTAAAACCTCTTTTTAAGTTTAAGGACGTTTTCGCTGTATCTGCTAGATGTTCTCATAACTGGGCGTTAAATCCTAATTCTAAACACGTAATTGAGGACTTTGATAGGGATGATTCTTGGTGTGATATCTTAAATCATACACACCACGCCAATAAAGAAATGTCTCCAGATCGAGACATATTTTATATTAGATCTTGTGTAAACCGTGGGCCTCTAGCTATAGACAAAAAAGTTTTTGATTTCATGGGAGGTTTTGACGAATGTTTTGCGCCGTTAGATATGGATGACCATGATTTATGTTATAGAGCTTACAAAGAATTAAAAAAAATATGCGGTTATTACAATATTAATATCATGTCTGACCCAAACTGGGGGCCGACGAGAGAAAATAACATCACTCACGGTTGGGCTTTAAAAAGTAATCACAAAAATACTAGGACAGTCTATAATAGACATAAAGATATAATTAGTTCTTATCAACCCACACTAGAAAGACATTGTATATGAATAAATTTTCAAAAGTTTTCAAAGATTTATATTACCAAAAGATGTTGACTCCGAGTCACCCTTTAAATCCAGTTAGAAATAGAGCTGATAATTTTCTGCAAGTTTTTAAAATTTTAGAAAGCTCTAATAAATCATTTTTCAATATTATTGAAACAGGAACAACGAGAAGAGATCATGGACATTTAAGTTTTGGAGATGATGGGGCATCGACTTATATATTTGATCAATTTATAAATTTTTACGATGGGGAATTGTTGTCTGTGGATATTAATCAAGATAATGTAAACTATTCAAATAGTTTGACCTCAGACAAAACTAGGGTTTTTTGTGAGGATTCTGTCAAGTTTCTGTGGGGTTTGCCTAAAAGCCAAAATATAGATTTATTATATTTGGATTCTTTTGATATAGAAAAAGAAAACCCGCATCCATCTCAACTGCACCATATTAAAGAGTTATGCTCAGTAATAGATAAATTAAAAGGAGAAACCTTGATTATTGTAGATGATCATGATGCATTTTTTACAAACGGCGAGATAGGCAAAGGAACTTATATTAAAGAATTTATAAAAAGTATCGGTGCTGATATAATTTTTGAAAATTATCAAATAGGATTTAAATTATAAAAATGAATTGCGTACTTTATTTACTGAACAACACGGAAGAAGACATAAATACCTTTAGACGGAGTATATCTTTACTTTTTAGTAATTACTTAGATCACTACCCTTGTGACACTATATGCTTGCATGAAAAAGATTTCCCTGAATCAGAAAAAAAATATTTACTATCTAAATATAATTTAATTTTTCATGAGATAGAATTTACTGTCCCTAATGTAAATGGGCGCGAATCTATACCTGAAAAACTACCCCACTGTGAAAAAATCCACAGAGACTCTGGTAAATATTTTTCTATAGGCTATAGGCATATGTGCAGATTGTATTCTGGAGAGCTTTTTAAAATGAGTTTTATGGAAAAATATAAATATGTCTGGAGATTAGATACAGATTCTTATATCTTAGGCCGAGTTAATTATAACATATTTGACAAGCTATATAACAATAACGCTGTATACGGATATATTAATATTCAAAAAGACCATCCAAATGCTGTTATCGATTTTTATGAATCATTGCAAAAAATTTTAAAAAATAGATCAGGCAGAGATCACATCTTTTCCAATGAAGAAAAAAATAAAGTTTACTATACAAATTTTGAAGTTTTAGATTTAGAATTCTTCAGGTCTTCGAGCTACCTTTCTATTTATGATGCTATTGATAAAACTTTAGGTTTTTACAATCGGAGGTGGGGTGATCACATTTTTAGATATTCAGTGTTAAATTTTTTACTTGACAAATCTAAGTTTTTCTTTTATTATGATATAAGCTACCATCATGGTAGAAATTTTTTAAATAACGAATTTATCGAAACTTATTCAAACGAAGAAACCGATCCTGAGTATGAGAAATTATTAAGGGGATCTTACCCAATAATCTTAAATGAGCAATCTGCAAAAAACATATCACGATAAAAAAATTGATCACATGGGCATCTTAAATATCGAAGACGCTAAAAAATGGCTAAACAATCGAAATTGTATTGTTGTCACTGGTGTGACTGGCCAAGATGGAAGCCATATGGTAGATTTTCTGCTTGAGAACACAGACTATATTGTTTTTGGCTGCGTTCGACGCTTAAGTGTTTATAATCATAAAAATATTTCTCATGTTAAAAGTGATAGATTTAAATTAATTAATTTTGACTTGATAGACTCCAATCTTATTTATAGAACAGTAGAGAGCTTAAAACCAGATTATTTTGTCAATTTAGCAGCTCAAAGCTTTGTGGGGAGCAGTTGGGATTTCGCCTTGCAAACTTGGGAAACTAATTCTACTTCGGTTTTAAATATCCTTGAAGCAATCCGAGTTCACCACCCCACTTGTAGGTTTTATCAAGCTGGCTCCTCAGAAGAATTTGGGGACGTTTTACACTCACCACAGTCAGAGGCCCATCCTTTGCGCCCAAGGAGTCCATACGGAGCTTCTAAAGCGGCTGCGAGGCAATTAATTAAAGTTTGGAGAGACTCTTATAATTTGTATGCTATTCAAGGTTGGTTGTTTAATCATGAAGGGACTCGCCGTGGAGAAGAATTTGTTACTCGTAAGATCAGCACTAATGTAGCTAGAATTAAAAACGAATACCCAAGTGGAGAGTTCTTCCCTTTAGAATTAGGTAATATTGATTCAAAAAGGGATTGGAGTGATGCCGAAGATTTTGTGGAGGGTATTTGGTTGATGCTTAATCAAGAAGATCCAAAAGAATATGTCCTCTCTTCGGATGAGACCCATACTATTAGAGAGTTCGTCGAAGAAGCTTTCAACTTCGCGGGTTTTGCCATAGAAAAATGTGAGTGGGTGGGGGAAGGCATAGATGAAAAATACCTTCACGAAGGAAAAGTCTTAATGCAAATCAATTCAGATTTTTACCGCCCTGCTGAAGTGGAGTTGCTATGGGGCGATTCGTCAGAGGCCCGTAGAGACTTGGGCTGGAAGCCTAAAAGTAGTTTTCTTGATTTAGTCAAAAAAATGGTTGACCATGATTTATCCCACAGCTAGTCTGTGGCGTGAGTAAACCCAAACCTCTTAACAAGAGGGATATAATCTTCCGATTAATCGAAGTCCCCGATAAGGGGAGGAGAGTCTTTTTTGCGAGAGAGATGAAGATGCTCAACGATTTGTGTGGTCGTTACTCTCAGGAATTTATGTCTATAGTCTCCTTCGGCAAGAAGTTCGATTCGTTAGCTTATCTAGTCAGTGACAAGCTAAAAGGAACTCTCGCTGAAAAATTTAGAGCTTTTAATTTTACAGTTGACTTATCTAAGTATGAGACTTATGATATAGGTGATAAAGTAGGACCAGATGGTGATGTGTCCCGCACAAAGAAAACAATAAAAGACTTTTTAAATGAGTGATAGTACAAATCCAACAGGTATCCTTAATAATTTTCTTAAGGCAAACAAGAGCGACCATTACAACTTTGAAGAGACTGTAGAGTATAAGGTCTCTAGTGGTTCACTTCAATTCGATATGCATCTTGGCGGTGGGTTCGGACCTGGGTTGCATCGTTTTACAGGCATTAACGAAGGAGGGAAAACCTCTGAGTCTCTAGAGGTTATGAAAAACTTCCTGAAGACAATCCCAAAAGCTAGAGGGGTTTATATTAAGGCTGAAGGCAGACTAAGTCCTGAGATGCAGAAAAGAAGTGGTGTGGATTTCGTTAATCAGGACGAATGGGAAGAAGGGACTTGCTTTGTTTATGAAAGTAATATCTACGAATCAGCGATGAGTTTAATCAAAGAGCTTATCACTAATAATGAAGAAAAAAATCTATATTGTTTTATTGTCGATTCGGTTGACGGCCTGATTAAGCGCGATGATAATGCTAAAAGTTTTGATGATGCCAACAAAGTTGCGGGAGGAGCATTGATAGCCTCTGACTTCTGCAAAAAAACTAGCGTAGCTCTAGGAAAGCGTGGGCATATGGCTATTTTCATTAGTCAAGTTAGAGCTGATATTAAAATAGACCCCTATTCAAAAAGCCCGATCCGACAAACCACAGCTACAGGGGGAAATGCATTATTGCACTTCGCTAATAACATTTTGGAGTTTGAAGCAAGATTCAAAGGTGATCTCATCTTGAAAAACCCAGCTATCAAGACTATTGACCCGAAAAAGAACCCGATTATCGGTCATATCGCAAAAGTCACGATTAAAAAATCAGCGAACGAGAATACAAACACTACAATTCCATACCCGATTCGTTATGGCAGGACTGGCGGCAATTCTATTTGGGTGGAAAAAGAGATTATTGACATGCTTTATGGTTGGGAGTTCATTACTAAAGCGGGTGCATGGTTAAAAACTACTGATGATTTCATGGAGCTTCTGGCCACTCAAGATTTCACCTTCCCAGAGAAGTTCCAAGGCGAAGCTAAATTATTCAAACATATCGAGGGAGATAAAGAGCTTAGCTCATTCCTCATTAAGTATTTTAGAGAGCAAGTCGCAGCCGTTGGAGCATGAAGTTCTTAGATGCGAACGGTAAAGAGAGAAACCTCAAGAACGCTAAAAAATATTTAATCGATTGGGAAAAACCAAGCCGTAGTAAATTCCAAACTTCGGTGAAGATTTTCCTTTACGACTATTGGAAAAACGATATAGTGTTCGAAGAGTTCAGGGTGGTAGGGAGTAGATTGTCTTTGGATTTTTATAACGCTAATAAAAAAATAGCTGTAGAAGTCCAAGGCGCTCAACATACGAAGTTTATAAAATTCTTCCACAAGAACCGCTTCAAGTACGCAGAGCAATTAAAGAGGGATATGCAGAAGTTCGATTTTTGTAAAGTAAACGGAATCCAACTGGCAGAGATTTATCCTAAAGACGAAATACAAGCTTCCGTATTTAACAACCAAGACATTTATTTATGAATTTACCAGATGGCAGTGAAAATCCTGAGTTTTGTATCCCTATGGAAATAGTGGAGAAGATTTATGAGTTATCGGGAGGTGCGGATAAGTATAAAGGGGTAATAATGGCAGTCTCCTCAGAGAATGGCAAGCCTTTGGTTTATTGTAAATTTGATTGTAGTATGACTGAATTTGCTTTAACAAAAGCTTTGGAGTCTCATCTGGAGCGTCCGTCTAAAGAATCAATCCAAGAAGAAGAACTTTAAAAGATGATATATAATTTCGAATTAGAAAAACAGTTGTTAGCGGGGTTACTTAAAGAGCCTGAACGCCTAGCTGAGATATCTAACTTTATAAGTAATTCAGATTTCTATTCCAAGCAAAGCTCTCTCCATTCTGCTATTTTCCGCATCATCCGACAAGCTATTGATGCTGGAGATGAGATAGACGAAGTTATTATAGCTCAAAGGGTTAATGATATCGGGCTGTCATTTGAAGACAATTTAAATCCTTCGGATTACATTAAATCTCTGTCTCTTAGGAAAGTCCCAGAAGGCAACATCTTAAAGACGGCGAAGGAGTTAAAGAAGTATACTATACGGAGGGAGATCCTTGAGTCTTCTCAGGAGATAGCTAGGAAGATGAAGAACATCGCTCCAGAATCCTCCTACAGGGAGATCATAGAGTTGGCTGACAATGTATACAATTCGCGTATAAACCTCTATGAGATAGGCAATGACACGCCAGAGAACATCTATGAGGAGATGGAAGCTCTAGTGGAGGAGAGAGGTAATAATCCAGTCACTGAATTCGGCATGATGGGGCCGCATGAGAAGATTAATGAGATCTATGGTTCCTTGTTAAGGGCGGGTAACATTACCGTGATTGTGGCTCGATCTGGAGTGGGTAAGACTCAATTTTGCATGGATTACTCTACCAAAGTTAGCCTTAAATATGATGTCCCAGTTCTGCACTTTGATAATGGTGAGATGAGCAAAGAGGAATTGATTATGCGTCAATGCGCTGCTTTATCAGGAGTCGCTATGCACTTATTAGAAAGCGGTAAATGGCGAAACGCGGGTGAGGATATAGTAGAGAAGGTCAGGTCTGTTTGGCCAAAAATAAGAAATTTAAAATTTTATTACTACAATGTGGGTGGGATGGATGTTGACTCTATGGTTAATACCCTAAAAAGGTTTTACTATGCGAAGGTGGGGAGAGGGAATCAGATGGTCTTTTCTTTTGATTACATTAAGACAACCTCTGAAAGCGGTGGCAATAAGTCTGAGTGGCAAGTCGTTGGGGAGATGGTCGATAAGTTTAAAAAGTGTGTCCAAAAAGAGATCTTACACGAAGGTAACCCAGTGATCCCAATGATCACCTCTGTGCAGTCAAATAGATATGGTATCACCAACAACAGAAACTCTCAGAATGTTGTGGATGATGAATCTATTGTTTCTTTGTCTGACAGGATTACTCAGTTTTGTTCTCACATGTTTATCTTGAGGAGTAAGACTGGAGATGAAGTAGAGAGCGAAGGGGAACGGTTTGGCAGTCATAAGCTCATCAATGTAAAAGCTCGACATCTTGGTAGGGACATAGCAGGTGCGATAGAACCCGTAAGTATTGGCGATACTTTGAGAAAGAATGCTATTAATTTGAATTTTAACAATTTTAATATTACAGAGAGGGGCGATTTGAGAGATATCGCTAGAGCATTGAACGGAGAAGAGGAGCTAGATACAAATGAACACCAAGAAGAAATCCCAGACTTCGATCAATTCTGAAGACTTCCAAGGGATTCTAGAGTCGATAGGCTACACCCTCATTGACTGTGGAGATCATTGGAGAGCGCAAGCTTTATACAGAGATGGAGATAATAAAACTGCATTAAAAATCTACAAGAATACTGGAGTATGGATGGATTTTGTAGAGAATAGAGGGAGCAAGCCTTTCGAAGCTCTTATAGACTTAACTACAAAAGATAAAAAAGAAACAGAGTCTATTCTAGAGAATTCATACACAGATACAGTATCTGTTTACCAGCCTAATGAAAAAATCCAAATGGAAAAGATATACCCAGAATCATGCTTAGACAAGTTGTTCCCAAACTATAATTTCTATAAGAAAAAAGACATTTCAGAAAAAACCCAAAGATCTTTCCAAGTAGGGTTGGCTGGAGTTGGTAAGATGTATAGGAGGATGGTATTTCCTGTTTATAATGAGCATAATCAAATAATTGGGTTCTCAGGGAGAAAGGTCGATGACGACAATGATTACCCCAAATGGAAGCATATAGGCAAGAGAAACAATTGGGTTTACCCAGCTTTCAATAGCGAGACGGATGTCGATAAAGAAATAGAATTGAAAAAGCAGGTAATTTTAGTAGAAAGTATAGGTGATGCATTGGCGCTTTATGAACACGGTATTAGAAATGTTTTGGTCCTTTTTGGTTTATCTGTTAACGCTAACATTATCAATTATCTTAGCGGTAGGTCTGTTGTCGATATATGCATTTCTACAAATAATGATTCGGCTAGTCGGGAAAATAGAGGGCTTATCGCGGCGGTTAAAAGCTATATTAAATTATCGAGCTACTTCGACTTAGGTAGTTTAAGTGTAAAATTCCCGCCTAAGCCTTATAATGATTTCGGTGATGCACATTTAGATAATTGTGACATTAAGAGATATTGGTTGGAAAAGCCAGTGGACCAAGATGCTCAATTAAAATACATTTGCAATTTTGTTAAAAACAGCCCATCGTGTTTTACAAAAAAAGAATTAAAAACGACTTCACTACTAAGTAATGACTGAACCTCAATCTCCGTTATCAGCGAGTAGAATTAAAACAGCTCAATCTTGTTCTTGGCTTTATTGGTCTAAATACAAGCTGGGCCTTCCTGAAAACAGTAATGACGGAGCTAGAAGAGGTTCTATATGCCATTTAGTCTTCGAAGTTTTGGGTGTTCCCAAAAGGAAAGTTTACTTTGATAAGATTATAGAAACGCAAGATGTTTTCTCTGTGTCTTCTATTAAACGTTTAATTTTTAAACACGCGGAGAAAGAGGGCGTGGATGATGCGGAGAACATCCAAATGATGAAAGAGATGATCTTTAATGGTCTCTCATATGATTTTTTTGGAGGAGATCTCTCTGAGCCAACTGAAGAATATTCAGAGAAAGATTTCGATATAATTAAGAATGACGGGAAGATTAGTTACAGGATTAGAGGTTTTATAGATAAACTATTCCTTTACAAAGATCAAAAATTTGCGTTGATTAGAGATTTCAAAACTAGCAAAGACGTATTCAAAGGAAAAGACCATACGGATAACCTGCAAGATTTAATGTATAGTTTAGCGGTAAGGGATTTATTCCCAGATTATGCTAATAGAACTAGTGAGTTTCTTTTCTTGAAATTTGATTTAGATCTCAAAGCAAAAAAAACAGGGATAGTCAGGATGGAGCCTCTTGATCCTGATGAGCTAGTAGGGTTTGAATTACAGCTCACTGAAATCCAAAGATACCTAGATAATTTTACAGAGCAAGATGCGAAACGCAATTTTGCCGCTCGTCAAGGTTTTCCTTCAGACGGCTCCTTTAGCGGGAAGCTGCTTTGTGGTTTCGCGACTAAAAAAGGGGAACTCAAAAAAGATGGAACTCCTAAATGGCATTGCTCTATGAAGTTTGATTTCTTTTTTTATAAAGTCTACAACTCAGAAGGGAAAACGGTAAAATGCTATTTTGAAAAAGACTTTTCTGAGAAACTTGTCCCTGATGGTGGGACATACGAAATCAAATATTATAAGGGTTGCCCAGCACATTCCTCTTGACTCTGGTAGCTGGACTCGTATAGTCGGGCATGGTCCCAGTATTCAAGTCTACTTTCTCTATAGGGAAGAGCATTTTAACCTTAGATGATGTAGAAAAGGACGGCGGTCCAGACAGTATCTTTTCTATATGCGAAGAGCATAAAATCAAAAATCTGGTATTAGTCGAAGACTCTATGACGGGGTTTGTGACTGCTCATAATAGATGTAAAGAGCGAGACATAAATCTAATCTTCGGGATTAGAATTACATGCTGCAACGATGTCGATGAGGATGATAACTCCGATCATAAGATTGTTATTTTTGCGAACAATGATGATGGATGCCGCCTTCTGTATCAGATTTATTCTTATGCTTATACCAAGCACAAAGGAAAAGTGGATTTTAATTTCCTCAACTCTGTATGGAATGATAGCGTCGATTTAGTTATTCCATTCTATGATTCTTTTATTTATAATAATGGACTTCACTTAAAGAAGTGCGTTCCTAACTTTTCTAAAATCACTCCTATATTCTGGCTGGAGGAGAATGGGTTACCTTTTGATCATCTTATAATGGCTAAGGTCAAAAAGTTTGCATCTAATATGGAGTCTAAATGCAAGGATGTAAAAAGCATTCTTTACAAAAATAGAGAAGACGTAGAAGCTTTGCAGACTTACAAGATATTATGTAATAGGAATTTCGGTAAGGCTGCGACTCTTAGTAGTCCAAATTTGAATCATTTTGGTAGCCAAGAGTTCAGTTTTGAGTCATACTTAAAGAAGAAGGAGGTCACAAATGAATGAGTCGTTACTAAGGTTTAATAAAAAACAAAAATATTTAGTCTTTGACACAGAGACTGAAGGGCTGAACTTAATTACTTCTAGACCTTGGCAGATCGCTTGGTTAGTAGTAGAAGGTGGAGAGATCTTAGAAAAGCATGACATGTTTTTGGATTGGCCTGATTTAAACGTGTCAGAGGGCGCTGCTAGAATTACAGGTTTCACAATGAATGAGTATGATAGGAGAAAAGAAAACCCTCGCGGAGTTTGGGAGAAGTTCTCAAAGCATCTCTATGATAAAGATACTTTTGTGGTTGGTCAGAATTTGCTAGGCTTTGATGTCTATATGATTAATATCTGGCGTAAACTAATGAACTTGGGTAGCGATTACTCTTATGTGGAAAGAATCATTGACACAAGATCTCTAGCTGTTGCCATAACGAAAGATATCCCAGTCAATAAAGAAGATTTTATTAGTTGGCAGTATAGGCTTCTGAACCATAGAGAGCGTGGGCTAAAGACTTCTCAAGCTTATCTACTTAAGAAATACAATATTGATCACGACACCAAACGATTGCATGATGCTCTTTATGATATCGAAATGAATTTTAAAGTTTTCCGCAAACAACTTTTTGACCTAGAAATATGAGTTTATCAAAATACACAGGATACAAAACGCCTTTTCCAGTTGGAGTTAAACTCCCAGAGATTAAAATTGAGAAAAAATATTATAAAGAAGTCTCCTGTGGAGAGTCGGAAGATAATTATCAGTTTTTAAGAAAGTTGTGCTTTAAGCGTTCGCAGGAGAAAGGTATTGATAAGCTAGACAATTCTCAAGTTTATTATGACAGACTAAAAGAAGAGCTTGCTATTTTCCAAGATTTGGGGTTTGTCGATTACATCCTTCTGAACTGGGATATAATTAATTTTTGTGTTGAGAACGATATTCCTACTGGGGCTGGTCGCGGTAGTGCTGCTGGTTCTTTAGTGTTATTTATAATCGGGGTAACTCACATAGACCCGATAGAATATGGCCTGTTCTTTGAGAGATTTGTTTCGAAAAGCAGAGCTAGAAAGATAGAGCATGAAGGAGAGACTTTCCTTGACGGCAGTCTCTTGGCAGATGTCGATAACGATATCTCTTATGATCGAAGGGCAGAGGTCATTAAATATATTGAAGAAAAATATAAAGGTAAGAGTTCTAAGATATTAACCCTGAACACTTTAAGTGGTAAGCTCTGTATGAAAGAGTGCGGCAAGGTGGTTGCGGAGTTATCTGAAATGGAAGTAAATCAAATCAGTGATGCGATCCCGAAACATTATGGGATAGTGGCTAAGCTTCAGGTCGCTTACGAAGAGAGTGAAGTCTTCCGATCTCATGCAGATAAATACCCCAAGGTTTACCAGATAGCTAAAAAGCTACAGGGATTAAACAAAAACACTGGAGTCCATCCATCTGGCATATCAATTTCTTTTTATGAATTGGAGGACATAATGCCGTTGCAGATAACTAATGACGGTTCGTTGATTTCAGCTTACGATATGAACGATGTCTCTAGTTTGAGCGTTAAGTTCGATATCTTGGGTTTGAGGACGTTATCAGTAGTCCATGATGTCTGCAAACGAATTGGCGTGAATGCGGCTAATATAGACCCTCATGACCCGACAATCTATGCTGCTTTAGCTTGCTTAAGATCTCCTCAAGGTTTATTCCAGATTGAAGCTGATACAAACTTTAAAGTCTGTAAATTAATTTCCCCTCAGAACTTAGAGCAGTTATCAGCGGTAGTTGCTATAGCAAGACCTGGAGCGTTGGACTTCAAAGATGCATATGCCACCTATGTTAGAACTGGAGACTTCCAATCTGTTCATGAGTATTTCGATGATATCCTGAGCTACACTGGTGGCATCCCTCTTTACCAAGAGCAGTTGATGAAAATGGCCGTGAAAGTTGGTTTCAGTTTGGATGAATCTGAACAGCTAAGACGGATAGTCGGTAAAAAGAAGGTCGATAAAATGCCAGAATGGAAGGCTAAGATCGATAAAAAGATTCGAGAAAACGAATTAGATCCTGAGATAGCTGAAGTCTTATGGAAAGTGGCTGAAGATTCCGCCAATTACTCCTTCAATAAGTCTCACTCTATTAGTTATGCTTATTTAGCGGCTGTAACGGTATATTTAAAATTTAATTATCCGCAGCAGTTCTTCTTAAGTCTTCTGAAATATGCGAAATTTGAGCCTAATTCTCACGAAGAGATAGCTAAGATATCCCAAGAGCTTTCTCATTTCGATATCGAACTACTCCCGCCTGACTTAAATAAATCAGATATTGATTTTAAGATCGAAGGCAAAAACATTAGGTATGGATTAAACTCTATTAAAGGGGTATCTACTAAAGTTTTAGAGTCTTTGCTGGAGTTCAGGGAGGATTCGTTCTCCAATAAATATGAAGTTTTCTTAGCTGCAAAACAGGCTGGGTTAAATATCGGCACTTTATCGGCCTTAGCTCAAGCAGGTCTTTTAGATTCTTTTGTTAAACATAATAGACCAAGGTTAGTTTTAGAGGCTCAAACATTTAATATCTTAACTGACAGAGAGAAGAGAAATTTAGTTGCAATGGGAGCGGACTACGATTACGATATCATAACAGCCATTCACGATGTTAAGAAGCAAGAGATGGTCGGAGATGATAATAGAAAGCTATTTGCAGAAAAGAGATTCGAAACGTTTAAGAAAAAATATAAACCATACAAGGAAATCTACGAAATGAACAAAGAGCATATCAAGTATGCTAATTGGTATTTTGAAGAAAAGCTTTTGGGTTACAGTTACTCTTACAATATCCGAGAGATATTTAGTTATGGTGATGATTTCCATTCCGCTGATTCTATAAAAGATCTTAGCCCTAGAGATAAAATTAAATTCGTAGGTTCTTTAACAGATATAATGAAAAGGAAAAGTAGAAATGGCAATGATTACGCCAAATTAACAATGCAGGACGAAAGCGGGACATTAGAGGGGTTATTTCTTGACGGAGAAAGAGAAGCTAGGCTTACTAACTTTTTGGATTCTGGTAAAAAACTTCCTAAAAAAGGAGATGTTGTGATTGTCTTTGGTACGAAGGGGGATGATATTGTTTTCCTTGACAAGATAGTTCCTTTAAAGGATAAAATCTACATGAAGTTATCTGAACTAAAATAGTGTAAATGATTATGATGGGTTTAGCCGATTTCAACCTCACACCTAAAGCGAAAAAAGGATTAAAAGATTCTAAGAAGTTCGCTAAGGATAATGGTCACGATTTAGTAACTACAGCGCACTTAGTATATGGCTGTTTATCAAATCTCTCAGATAGTTGCTCTTTAAGATTATTGTCTTATGATATAGATCTTAATGCAGAGCTTTTTAAAGGTATTTTTAAAAAATATGTAAATCAAAATAAAGACTACTTTTTAAGTAAAAAAGGGCAAGGTGGTTGGCATGAAGATGTCAGCGAGACAATACGTTCCGCAAAAGACTTTTCGGACATGTTCGATAGTTATTTTATAGGGATAGAGCATGTTCTTTATGTCGTTTTGGATGAAGACGATATGTTTGTAAAGTTTTTATCTCAGAACGGTATCAACGTGATGCTACTTAAAGATTTACTGGAGGAGTACCTTTCGGAAGATGTCCGTCTTGGACAGATAAGGCATTCTTTTGACGATGAAGCGGAAGATTTTATAAATCATAAAGGCGTTGAAGAAGAGCTGCCTCAAATATCTAAATATTGTATTAATTTAAATGAGGAGTTTGGGCTAAAAGGGGGGTTTACTATTTCTGGTAGAGATAAAGAGATAAGCCAATTAGTAGAGGTACTCTCTAAGAAGAACAAAAGTAATGCGATACTAGTAGGAGACGCTGGCGTGGGTAAGACAGCTATAGCTGAAGGTCTTGCTCAAAAGATAGTTTCTCAAGAAGTCCCTACTCATATGTCCTTGATGCAAATCTGTTCTGTAGACATCAGCGCTATGGTGGCTGGCTCTAAATATAGAGGGGAGTTCGAAGAAAAATTTAAAGCTCTAATACATGAAGCTGAAAATCATCCTCACATAATATTGTTTTTTGATGAGATCCATACTATTATAGGCGCTGGCAATTCTCAAGGCGCTGTGGACGCTTCTAATATGCTCAAGCCAGCTCTAGCGAGGGGTAATATAAAATGCATAGGAGCTACGACGACTCAAGAGTATAAGAAATACTTTGAGAAAGATACAGCGATGAAACGGCGGTTTGATAAAATACAAGTGGAAGAGCCGTCTAAGGGTGCGACGAAAGATATCGTAATGAAAACAATTTCGTATTATGAGGAATTCCACAATGTAAATTACTCAGAGGCTAATATCGATACCATCATAGAATTTAGTGAAAAATACTTAAGTAATAGAAAATTTCCAGATAAAGCGTTTGATATAATTGACCAATTAGGGGCTAGAACCAGAATTAAATACAGCAAGACTCCAGAGGATGTACAAAGCGTTAGGTCTTCTTTTTATAACTTTGTGACAGAAGATAATGATGAGGAGTTGAATGAAGAAAAATTCACCTCCTTATTGAAAGAGTATCTCCAATCTCTTTCTCGCTGCCAAGAGAATAGAGGGCGCAAACAAAAAATTAGACAGAAAGATATCTTAGCTATTTTTCAAGAAAAAACAGGTCTGTCACCTAAAGCGATAAGTGAAAAAGACTCTTCGTTTACTAGCTTCTCTAAAAAAATGAACAGCGAAGTTTTTGGACAAGAAAAAAACATAGAAATTATAAATAACACTTTGTCCTGCTCTAAAGCTGGGTTAAATGATCCTAAAAAACCCTTGGGCAATTTCCTTTTCATAGGGGCCACTAGTGTTGGAAAAACTTACACGGCGAAAAATATCGCTAAGCATTTCTTCGGCAATGAAAAATCGCTCCTGCAATTAAATATGAGCGAATACCAAGATAAAACAGCAATATCTAAACTTATAGGAGCTAATGCTGGGTATGTTGGGTATGATGAAGGCGGGTTATTGACGGAATTTGTAAGGGATAATCCAAACAGTGTTATTCTATTCGATGAAGTCGAGAAGTGTGAGCCTAAAGTTCTAGATGTATTATTGCATATACTAGATGAAGGCTACGCCACAGATAATTTAAACAGGAAGATCGATTTCACTAAGACGGTGATTGTAATGACTTCTAATGTAGGCCATAAAGAAAAATCGAAAAACAGCATGGGGTTTGCTCCTACCAAGCAAAACGAAAAAGAAGTTTATAATGATTCAGTCAAAAAATATTTTAGACCAGAGCTTTTGGCTAGGGTTGACGAAGTTGTCATATTCAATGAACTTGGGGAGCATGAGTTAAAACTGATTATCAGAAAAGAGCTGAAGGAGATCAAGGAGAGGCTGGAAGTCCGTAAAATCAAAGTAGTATTTAAAAAGAGTCTAGAAATTCACGTATTTAATAAAATTAAAAATGATAAAAATCATGCTAGGCAAATAAAAAACGTGGTAAAATCACTGATCCAAGTTCCGATATCTAACTTCATTATAAAAAACAGAGATATTAAAGAAATATCTATAAATGTAGTTGACAAATCATTGGAATTCGCATAGAATGAAGCGTGGATAAAGTAAACCTACGGGTAATTAAAGCAATTCGGAATTCCAAAGGACGATTCTTCGGTCTATACACCGCTCAAGGAGAATCGTTGAATGCTCAATTGAGGTCTGAGACCGCTAATTATGTTAATGTTTATGATTGTAATACAAATTCCAGTCGTAAACTAGCTAAGACGAGCATTTGCGGGGTGCGCATTGCTGCAAAGAATTTTGGTGTGGTTTTTTAAACTCAGCTAATTAAAAAGATAACGTAAAGGTTATCGGTTCATACTGAGAACCCCCTCCTTGAAAAAGGAGGGGGTTCTTTTATTATAAGTCATGAAACTGTCCTCTTTATTCAAAGGCAAAGTCTACACTTTCCCGCAGACTCAAAACCAAGAGCAAGATAAATCTTTTGCTTTGGAGGTTATCAAAAAAATAAAACCTGACTTGGTAGTCTCCAACATCTCAGTGGGCGATGTAAAAGATTATTACGATGTCTTCATTATTAAAGACGACAAAAAAAAGACTTTTAAATTAAAAATCTCACTAGATGATTCTCAAGAGGTTCTAAAAAAGGAGTATACCGTGACAAAGAACTCGAAGTCTTCGTCTACGCCTATTTCAATAGAATATGGGGTAGTTAAGATAGGAGACGAAATAACATATTTGTTGGTAGAGGTTCCCCCTTATGAGAGCGTAGGTGAGTATGGGAGATCTTCGCTATTGGGTAATTTTGAATCGTTTGTCGATTCTTATTTTGTTTTTCAAAAAACCAAAGGTGTCAGAACCACATATAAGACATCTCTAGATAAGTTCTTAAAAAATGTTGACCCAGCTTCCTATTTACCTCAAGAGTCTATAGAAGCATTAAAGAGTTATACTGATTATGATTTATGTAAGGACTTTGTTTCTAGTTTATCAGAAGAGATGAGGAGGTTATCTCAAGAATTTGTTCTCCCTTATAAACATAAATGTCATGGAGGGCTATCAGTAGACAATGTTTTTACGGATGGAGGTAATTTTTACTTTGATGATTTCAAAGATGTGTTTATGGGGCATCCTTATGTTGATTTTATTGACATTATATTAGATTTAGGTTTGCCAAAAGATGCTCAATACTCCTTGCTATCTACTTTTTGCCAGAGAGGAGGGATCGCAGAAGATAGAACTCTTTTCAAATCTTTGTATGAGATACAGCTAAGAAAAAAACTTTTAATTTTAATTACAGAATACATCAAAGAAGTCTATGTTTATGATTCGTATAGATACAATAACATCTTGAGTATAGCGAATACGTTCTCTCATTGTTATGAGCGCTTTTGTGGCGTGGAAATGTTCCACAAAAACAAAGACTTTATTATGAAAACCATATGCGAACCCATCTTCGGAGTAAAAGCTTAAAAGCGCTTTGCATTATCCATAATTCAGAAAAGATTAGATGTAGAAAAAAAGCTTTTACCGCTTAAGATTCTACATGATTGTTCAGTATTACAAGCCAAATTCTAGAAACACTGGGTGCGCTTTTAGTTTCGATATCGGTGTTAATAATAAAAACCAAGAGCCGTGCGTGTATATCAGGGCTGTAAAACAATTCTCTTGGAATGACAAAACAAGAAGTGGATCTTTTTCAGAGAACGCAAAAAACCCTGAAAAATCTATCTCAATTAAACTAAACGAAATAGAAGTGGGCGGATTTATCCATGCCATAGAAAAGTATACTGAATTTTCAGCTTTTCATTCTTATGAAGACAATAAAACTTCTATTTCATTTAAGCCCTACCAGAAAAAAGACGGCGCTAAAGCGTTCTCTTTTGGTGTCACAAGAAATTCTGCTAATAAATTTGGCATCGGCGTAGAAATGTCAGAAGGTTATATGCTCTTGGAGTTTTGCAAATTCTTCTTACAGGAATTGTATGCTTTTAGACTGCAGAACAACATCGATAAAAGGAAAGCTAATGCTTCTCGCGCATGAAGAAAAAAACTGTATTAATTCATTCTAATTTCACCAGAGCTTTTACTGGCTTTGGGAAGAACAAAAAGAATATTATGCGGTATCTATACGATACAGGCAAATATAATCTTATCGAGTTAGCTAATGGCATCGAATGGGAGGCTCCTAGCACAAAGCTCCTCCCTTGGACTTGTAGGGGCAGTCTACCTAAGCCCCAAGAGATGCAAGGTTTGACCCCTGAACAAAAAAGGGAGCAAGGTTATGGCTCAAAATTGGTAGATAGAGCTATTAAGGAATTCAAGCCTGATGTCTATATCGGAATGGAGGATATATGGGCTTTCAATGGCTATCATAATAAGCCTTGGTGGAACAAAGTTAATACAATGGTTTGGACTACTCTAGATAGTCTTCCTATTTTGCCTCAAGCAATCGAGTACGCCCCTAAAATAAAGAATTATTATGTTTGGGCTTCCTTCGCAGAAAAAGCGATGAAAGAATTAGGGTACAATAATGTTAAAACTCTACGAGGATCACTAGATAAAAACAACTTCTACAAGTTAAGTGACGATAAGCGTGATGCTTTGAGAGTAAACAATGGGCTTAGTGACGAGTTTATTGTCGGTTTTGTTTTTAGGAATCAACTCAGAAAAAGTGTCCCTAATATTCTAGAGGGTTTTAAACAGTTCAAAAAAGCGGACCCGACATCAAAAGCTAAGCTATTACTACACACACACTGGTCTGAAGGCTGGGATATCCAAAGGCTCTTAAAAGAAAAAAGCATTAATCACTCAGATATTCTGACTACTTATATTTGTAATAAGTGCGGTGTATACCATATCTCTCCATTTAAAGGGCAAGAGCAAAGATGTTCTTCTTGTGGGACAGAGAAGTCTGTGAATACTACAAATACTGGTAGAGGAGTAACTGATGCTCAGTTAAATGAAGTCTACAATCTGATGGATGTATACTGCCACCCATTTACAAGTGGGGGTCAAGAGATACCAATTCAAGAGGCTAAGTTAACTGAACTTATAACATTAGTCACAAATTATTCTTGTGGCGAAGATTGTTGCACAGAAGAGTCTGGAGGTTTGCCATTAGATTGGACAGAATATAGAGAACCTGGAACTCAATTTATCAAAGCTTCTACCTCGCCCGAAAGTATATCATCTCAACTCTCTAAAGTTCATTCTATGGGAGCGGAAGAGCGGGATGATTGGGGCAAGAAGTCTAGACAATGGACTATCGACAATTTTAGTATTGAGGTAATCGGAAAAAAACTAGAGGACATCATAGATGAAATGCCTCCTGTAGAATATGATTACGAGACTTCTCATATGCAGTTCGATCCTAGCTACCAACCGACAGGTAATTTCGCTTCTAACGAAGAATTTATTATAGACATCTACAAGAATATCCTAAAGGATGATGTAGACCAAAACTCTCAAGGGTTTAAACATTGGATGACTAAGCTGCAACAGGGGCAAAGTCATCAAGAAGTCTTGAATCATTTTAAACATATCGCGGTTAGGGAAAAACAGAAATCACAAATCCCCAGTATGGAGAGTCTTTTGGCTAAAGAGGGCAAAGCTAAGAAGATTGCTATAGTGATACCCCAAAGCGAAGTGGATGTCTTGCTTGTTAATTCTTTATTGAAGAACTTAAAATCTCAGTACAAAAAACACGATTTATATATTTTTACTAACCCTCAGTACTATCCCTACATAGATGATAATCCTGCGGTTTATAAACTGATGCCTTACAACCCTTCTATAGAAAATCAATTAGTTATGGAAGGATGTAATGACCATAAGGGGTATTTTGATATGGTATTTTACCCACACGCAACTACGCAAAAATCATTGTGCTACCTGCATAATGGAGCCAATAAACACCAATTCGCATTAAAGTAAATGTCCCATTTAGTAGAAGAGTATGCCAAAAACTTAGGGGTCAAAATCTCTGAGCCTGTAATCAATGACCATTTTTTTCCGATTATTCCGAATAAGTATATTACCTTAAATCAAGCGGGTGTCGCGGCAAAAACGTATTCGCATTACGATATAGTTCTCAGTCTCCTGAAGCCTTTCCTCGAAAGGTCTGGGATTAAAGTGATCCAAATGGGCGGGAATAAAAAAATAGAAGGGGTTGATATGGCTTTGAACGTTTCGTTCAAGCAGCAAACTTTTATACTATCTAAATCTCTATTACATTTTGGATGTGATGGGGCTTTAGCTCAAATCGCTAGTAATAAAAAAATACCCGCTGTAACTATTTATGGAAACGCTTTCCCAGCTAATGTTAAGCCTTTCTTTTCTAAGTCCACTATAAATAAAAGCGTAGAGCCTAAGTGGAATAAGAAGCCTTGTTTTTCCGCAGAAGACCCCAAGAAGCAGATAGATACAATCAAACCAGAGATCATCGCTCAGAAGGTTCTTGATTTGTTGGATATAGAAAAAGAATCAATAAAATTTGTTACTAAAAATATTGGAGAGTTATTTTCTCAATCTGTAGTGGAGGTTATCCCCACATCTTTTGTCCCTTTGAGAATACCTCAAGGGCAAGAGGTTATGATTAGAGCTGATTATGGGTGCGATGAAGTTTCTTTTTTGAAGTATTGCTCCAATTACAAAGTCTCTATTACTGCGGACTCTCTAATTCAACCTAACGGTCTACAGAAGGTAGCGGGTAACATCAACAAATTCTTTTTGTTTATTGATTCTAGTTGGGATACCATACCAGCGACTTACTTTGCAGTATTAAAGAAACTGAATATAGATCTGACTATGGTTGTTAAGGACAAAAAAGACCTCAATGGTCTGAGGAATAAGTACTTTGACATCCCTGTAATACCTCATGGAGAGCCTCAGAAGGCTCCCTGCAAACTAGGCGATAATTCTAGGTTCATGTCCTCTCTGAGGCTTATAGAGGGCGGGAAAGAGTATCTAAGTTATGCTCATTGGAAAAAAAGCCTTGACGCGGACAATAAAGTGCTAGATACTCCTGAATATTGGAGGGGATGCAAACATTTCTATATTTATGAGCGAGACTAAAACAACAGAAAAGGAAGTGGCTAAAAAGAAAGTAGCGAAAAAGAAAGCTGCAAAAAAATTCTATGGGCCAAACGTTTATAAGCGTAATGACGATGGTCTATTAGGGAACGTGGAATACGTCTTCGATGAGGATGGCTCCATTAATTGGAGGGGGATGATTAAGGACGAGTTCTTGTATCCGAATAAAGGTTGGTTCGATGCTCGTAATAAGCCTATGCCTTCGTCCAATGAAGGTCTGGAAGACAAGCAATTATTGATTATGCTTGGTGGTATTAAAGAGATAGCCAAGATGAGAGGGTATAGCTCTGTCGATTTTGATGTTAATAATATCTCAGATGGCTACGTAATGGCTAAATGTACCGTTAAATGGGATGGGAATTACGAATCATCTCACACTGTTTATTCTGATGTCGCGAATGCTACCTTGGCCAATACAGACGCTTTCTGTGCGAAATTTTTAGAAACGATTGCTTGCAATAGGGCTTTTGTCAGATGTGTTCGAAACTACTTGGGCATTCACATCGTAGGCGCTGATGAAATCGACAAGTCAAAAGGGGCTATCCAAGAGGTAGATACTTCCTCTGTTGCTTCGACGATAACATCCCCTACAGATCTCCTTGAGAAGACTCTCAGAGATAAGCACGGAGTTGATTGCTTCGATGACTGTAAGGACGTTCTCAGGGCTTTGTGGAAAAGTGGAAAGTATAAGAACGAAGACACTAAATCATGGGGATCTTTCTCAGATATTCCAACCAAAGAAGCTAGGAAGCTCATCGCCGCACTTAGCTAATGATAAAAAGGATTCTAGACCCTAAAGAATTCAAAATTCTACTAGGTGACATATCTGTCCTCTTCGAAGAGGATGATAAAGAGAATGGTCACGCACTGCTTAAACATAATAAAGATTACATCTATAATGCTTTCGGGCATAAGTCTATATTGGCTTGGGACTTTTTTGTCTGGGGTAATCTAAATGAATATAATAAATTCGACGCAGTTATAGCTTTTGTTAACAACAAGAATGAAAAATTCGGCAAAGAGATATTTGCAGAGTACCTTTGGCTTTCTGACAACCCAAGGGTAGGGCGAAAGCTTTTAAGCAAGGCTGTGTCTTTTGCTAAAGAAAAAGAATTCGAATATATAACGATGAGCTGTGTGGCGGCTCATCCAAAATCACAAAAAGTAGCCAGTTTCTACAAGAAAATGGGCTTCATTAAAGACTCAGAGACCTATATAGCTAAACTATGAACCAAAAAACAGCAAGACGGATAAGAAAAATTTGTAATCCTGTTGACGAGGTGTCGAAAAGGGTATATCGTCGCTTAAAGCGACAATACAAAAAACTACCTAATCATGCAAAAGCAAATTTCCTCGACCTCATCGAACAAAACTTCTCAGAAATCGGAAAAATCCTCTTGGAGCAAAAATAAGATTGGCTCACTTTGGGTTAAGAAGAATAACAACGGAAAGAGTTTTCTCTCAGGAGAAATAGTCATGGATGGGAAAAAAATCCCATGCTTGATCTTCAAGAACGATTTCCAAGAAGGTAATACACCTCATTTTCACATTTACTCGATCTCAGAAGATTCAAGTAGCAAGTGAATTCTTATGGGTATACGCCAGTAATAGGAGGCTCAGGAGGCTCAGGGGGAGGCTCAGGAGTATTAGCCCACGTACGCAAAGCTGGGATAGCGGCAAGGATAGCATCCATTGCGGCTTTGACTTCAGGGACTTCATCTACACAAGACCAAAAAGGTTTGCGTCCATTTTCTCTTGCTGGCACATTAATATATTCTACACCTTCATTATCGGGGGTAATCAGAACCTTTTCAGCAACGCCATCATACGGTAGCATTTCAAGAGAAAGCGATCCTCCAGTTGGATCTTCTTCTGCAGTGTTAGGTGCGTAAATATTGATGCTTCGGACCCAGATAGAATCATAAGTTTCTTCTGGTGAAGCTGGGACGATAAAAGGTTCATCCCGTGGGACAGGATCACCTAAGTTTTCAGTAATGGGCATAATAAATTATATGTTATAAATTAGTTTAATCTATTTTTTATTACACTAGAAATAGCTTTTAATGACCTACCTTTTAAGTGACCTGCTCTAATTTGACGGGTAACAAAAAAATCTTAAATTATCTGGCGCAATAATAGATTATACAAAAAAAGATTTTAAGTGGCCCACCCTTAGTTTCGGGACTACCAAGGGTTTTATTTTGAGCTTATCGTATACATTTCTGCAAAAAGAGACATCTTCGAAGCTCAAGTCATGCACATCTATTTTTTCTCCTTCTACATGTGGGCTTTTGCAATTGAGAATATCAGCATTTCTTAAGGGATAATAAGGATAATCCATTTGCTCATAAATTGATCGATGCACTTTTGTAAAGCCAAATCCGCACCAATCTACCTCTACCAATTTGTTTGGCTCTTCTGCTCCCAATTTATCTAACCACTTCACCGAAGTGAAAGGCATATGTAAGTTCTCTCTGAAGAAATCTTCATCCCATTTGCCGACCATTGCCTGATCTGAGTAGTTAGATCTATACCATCCACTCACGAATTTTTTATCTTTTGGGATTTTAATCATTTCTTCTATTTGCTCAATAGAGAATTGAATATCGGAATCGATCCAGAAGAGCCATTCTGCTTCTGGAGGGCTAGTGTCGGCATATCCACCGCCTCCCGTTGCTAAGAAATTACGGGCAAAATTCAAAAAAAGCCCATTACAAGTGAATATAGCGGAGTTATTTTTATTACACCACGATTGTAATTCTAGATATTGATTAAAACAATTACCTTGAACTCCTCTATGATCAATTGGCACTAGAAAAATGTGGTCGAGCATGTATTATTATATGTATTTAGCTAATATTTAAACTAAAACTAAAACTAAAAATAAAATGGAAAACGTAGAACTGTCAACTGACGAAATCAAAGCCCTTATCCAACTCATCGATCTAGCTGTCAAGGCTAGTGGTCTTGGATCAGCTGAAGCTGGTGTGGTACTCGCTAAAAAGCTCAGCGCTCATCTTGAGCAACCTCAAGATCAACCTCAAGAGGGATCATCTGATTTTAAATTAGTAGAACCTGAAGTAGTAGAACCTGAAGTATTGGGATAAACAGCTTTTTAATATTAACTTTTTAAGTAAACAAGTATGAAGATACTTCCTTCCCCTGCGGGGGAAGGACTTTAAATTTTGGCTAAGGCTAGATATTTAAATATTAACTTCAAGCGGATCTACATCTTTTCGTGTTCCGTAGACCACATAACTGTATTGGCCATTGGTCGCTAATCCGCCAACTCTAACTCTTATGTTATTGCGCTCTAATACAAACAGGTGCTGCACTTGATCAATGGATGTAAGCTGGACTGTGACGCTATCTTCATGCACAAGCCATTCCCACTCTTCTGGTAGTTCGATCTCTTCTTGATCTGATTCTCCTCTTACGCATACACCATGCTCATTACTTTCGATTACGCTGTATTGGAGTTGGCCTTCAGTTTTCGGATCGTCGATTAAAAAGTTCTTTGTTGTTGCTGTGATGGTCCCAACAACTTGAAGTTTCGAAGAAGGATTAGTAGTTCCTATACCGACGTAGCCATCTTGTTTTATGCAAAATCTTTCTGTGCCAGTAGCGTTATTGTTATGTTCGTAAACTCTCAGAGAACCTCTACCACTAGCACTTCTATTAGCTCCTATACTCCATCCATAGTTAACTACTGTGCTTGTAGGGAAAGAAATGCCTTGCCATCCAGTAGTATTAACAGTGTTGGTACTTTTTAGTCGTAACTGACTAGAAGTCCATTGTCCAGCTACGCCCATAGCTGTTATTGTATTAATTTTGCCTCCGACAGTCAATTTTTCAGTCGGAGTAGCTACTCCTATACCAATGTCGCCATCGGTAAGAATTCTCATAGCATTTTCTATAGTTGTATCTGCTCCAACTTTAAAAACCATACCTGTACCACTTTGAATCCTACATCTTTCTCCTGTGCTAAAATTATCAGTGCCAAACGATGCGTGGACAGCAGAGCCGACCATAATATCTAATTGACCACCCCAAGCTCCTTGTAGTGCAAGGGTGTTTCTATTTGAGTTAGATACAGGACTAGTTGTTCCTATACCAACGTTACCAGAAGTATCAATAAC
>Ga0209830_10000881_pt1 | contig 28666 bp, 19 predicted proteins | sample ArcticOcean_MG_C_12_FD_187439 | JGI IMG/M metagenome (GOLD analysis project Ga0209830, IMG submission 187439) | Marine microbial communities from western Arctic Ocean - ArcticOcean_MG_CB8_130 (SPAdes) (version 2) | ecosystem: Environmental > Aquatic > Marine > Oceanic | place: Arctic Ocean...
AGGTAGAAGACAAATGGACAGATTTATTACAATTAGTATTAATAACTGTGATCGGTGCTTATTTTGGCGGTAGATCACTAGAAAAAGTAAAAAAATAAATGGCAAATTCAACAGAAGTAAGTTATGGTTTTGGGCAAATGGGTAGTATACACGTTGCTGGTACTGAAAATATAACTATAATAGGTGGTCGTGATTCAAACGCAACACCTGCAAACAACGTTAATAAAACAGACAAAGTTTTTGTAGCAATAACGTTTTTAGAAGCTACGGTTTTTGATAGTGGAACTGCTGGGTTAGTTGCTGCGGATGCTCAAAACTTTCCTAGCTCAACCGGTACTTCTACAGATATAGATGCTGATGGTGGAGATGTAGTTGATAGTGAATCGTTTCCAGCAGGAGTAACTATATACGGAAGATGGACAGGCTTAAAGTTAGTGTCTGGTAGAGTAATAGCTTACATAGGTTACTAATGGCACTTGGTTTAGGTATTGGTAGTACCCTTGCTTCTAGCTTGGTAACAACAGGTTTGCAAGATATTACAAGTGGCTCTGCTGCTGGTTTAAGATTGTGGCTTAAAAATAACACTAACGTAACAGCTAGTAGTTGGAGAGATTCATCTGGTTATGATAATCACGCAACACAAAGTACTGAATCTAACCAAGCATCAGTATCTGGTGGTGGTTTAGATTTTGAAAGAGACAATAGTGATCATTACGATTTATCTACTAAAATTGATATTGCTGACAACGGAGGGTTTTGTATTGCTTTAGTGTTAACAAGAGAGTCTGAAACGGCTGGAGGTTTATTATCTGATGGTTCTACAGAAATGATTCAATTTGAAAATGCTACTACACTTAGAATGAAAACTTTAAACGCGAGCGCGCAAACTACAACAACTGACGCTGTGTTTCCTGCTGATACTTTTGCGCCTAGTACAAAGTTTTTGCTTTTAATAAATAGAACTTCAGGTGCTAATAATAAATTTACGTTTTTTAAAAATGGTTCTGCATTAACACCTAACGTAGACAGCTCAACAAATGAGGCTATAGGAGAAAATCCAAGCGGTATTGAGTTTACTGTACTTGGTTCTAGAGACGGAAGCGCTAACTTTTTTGATGGTATAATACACGAGGTTGCAGTTTGGAACAGATCATTAAATACAACAGAAATAGCTGACGTGAACAGCTTTTTTACATCTTATCACGGATTATAAATTAAATTAACTTAAATTAAATAAAATGACAAAAAAAGAAAAGGCTGTGGACCTTAAACCACAAAACATAACAACAGAAGAGTTAGATAACTTACAAGCACTTGTAAACAACTTAAACAAAACTCAATTAGAAATTGGTAGTATAGAAGTTAGAAAACATACTTTAGCTCATCAAGTAACAGCGATTCAAAGTCAAATGCAAACCCTACAAAAAACATTTGAAGATCTTTATGGGAAAGTAGATATTAATATTACAGATGGTGCTATTTCGTACCCTGAGGATGTCGAAGCTGATAAGAAAGATTAGTATAGGAAAAGACTATAAGAATGACGCCATGCACTATGCCGTAGGGCAAGAAGTGTATGGTGGTCATACTATATGTGACATTGTAGAAGAGAAAAATAAATACAGCGTATATATTAGAAAAGGTAAAGACGTTTTACCTTGGAAAGACTTTAATAAAAATATGGCTGTATCTGTAGAATATAACTTACAGTATTAATGAAGTCTGTTTACAACTTTGTTGTAACACCAGTAAAATCAAGATACAACAATACAAAAGATATAGACGGTAAGGAACTGATAGTTAATACAGAAATATTCAACCACCAATATGTTAGTAGAGAAGCTATAGTAAAAGCAATACCCACAGTTGGTGATACAGATATAAAAATAGGTGATAAAGTTATAGTACATCACAATGTATTTAGAAGATGGCACAATCAGCACGGTGTAGAAAAAAACAGTAGAAGTTATATTGACGAGGAAACATACTTAGCACAGCCCGATCAAATATTCTTATACAAAACCACCGAATGGCAAGCGCAAAAAGGATATTGTTTTGTAGCTCCAGTAAAATCCACAGATAAACTAAGTGTGGATAAAGAAAAGCCTTTAGTTGGTATTGTTAAACATACTGACGGCACAGTTGATAAAGGCGATTTAATAGGTTTTAGACCAAGCTCAGAATATGAGTTTATTATAGACGGTCAAAAACTATATAGACTACTATCAAATTTTATTACAATCAAATATGAATATCAAGGAAACGAAGAGGAATATAATCCAAGCTGGACATAAAGCAGTTGAAGAGCTGATTAAAGTTGCTAAAGAAGCTATTGTAGATTCTGATGATGATATATCGGCAGACAGATTAAAAAATGCCGCAGCTACTAAAAAGCTAGCTATATTTGATGCGTTTGAAATATTGAATAGAATACAAGAGGAGGAAAACATACTAGAGGGTAAAGAAACTACAACCGAGGTAAAAGTGTTTAAAGGTTTTGCAGAAGGTAGGTCTAAGTAATGTACGAGCAAAATTTATACGAGGTAGTAGAACCTATAAAAAAGACTACCATAAATAGACTTAATAAAAGTAAGAAATGGGAGTACGGTTATAACAAAGAACATGATGTTGTTGTTATATCTAGAACAGGCCAAATAGGAGAGGTATATGAAATACAAAACTTTAAAATCGCATTGCCAAAAGCTAGTAGTGTGTATAGCAACAAAGAAAAAAAGTGGAAACAGTTTGAATATCCTAAAGAGTTATCAAGACTTAAAAGCATATTTGACTGGAAAGCTTACCCAGAATCAAACAAAGCACAATGGCACGAGTATATTGACGAAGAGTTTAAACGAAGAGATGACGGCTTTTGGTTCGATAATAATGGGACGAATACCTATATCACTGGTACTCATTACATGTATCTACAATGGAGTAAAATTGATGTAGGTGCGCCAGATTTTAGGGAGGCAAACAGATTGTTCTTTATATTTTGGGAAGCGTGTAAAGCGGATAAGAGATGCTACGGTATGTGCTATCTTAAAAACAGAAGATCTGGATTTTCTTTTATGTCCTCTGCTGAGACTGTCAATCAAGCAACGATTTCAACAGATTCAAGATTTGGTATATTATCTAAAACAGGAGCTGATGCTAAAAAAATGTTTACCGACAAAGTTGTACCTATATCAATTAACTACCCGTTTTTCTTTAGTCCTATTCAAGATGGTATGGATCGGCCTAAATCAGAACTCGCTTATCGAGTACCTGCGTCTAAGTTTACTAGAAAGAAAATTACAACAAACGAAAAGCTTGAAGACATACAGGGACTAGATACAACTATAGACTGGAAAAATACAGGTGACAATAGCTATGACGGTGAAAAACTACAACTACTAGTACATGATGAAAGTGGTAAGTGGGAAAGACCAGACAATATATTAAACAACTGGAGAGTTACAAAGACATGCCTTAGATTAGGTAGTAGAATTATAGGTAAGTGTATGATGGGATCAACATCAAATGCTTTAGACAAAGGAGGTGATAACTTTAAAAAACTATACAATGCTTCAGATGTTACAAAACGAAATAGAAATGGACAGACAGCTTCTGGTTTATATTCTCTTTTTATCCCAATGGAGTGGAACTACGAAGGATTTATTGATGAGCACGGAATTCCAGTCTTCGATAATCCAGACCATGATGTCTTCGACCCACACGGCGAGCTAATAGACATAGGTGTAGTGGAAAATTGGCAGAATGAAGCTGATGGTTTAAAAGGAGATCAAGATGCTTTAAATGAATTCTACAGACAGTTCCCAAGAACTACTGAGCATGCTTTTAGAGATGAGGCTTCTAATAGTATATTTAACTTAGTCAAATTATACGAGCAAATAGATTACAACGAGGAAATGACTAGAACTTTAGGAATTACTAAAGGTAATTTTCAATGGGTTAACGGTATAAAAGATTCACAAGTAATATTTTACCCAGATCCAAAAGGTAGATTCAAAGTAAGCTGGGTGCCACCAACAAACATACAAAACAAAGTTGTAATTAAAAACGGAGTTAAACACCCAGGAAACGAGCACATGGGTTCTTTTGGTTGTGATAGTTATGATATATCAGGGACAGTAGATGGTGTTGGATCTAAAGGCGCATTACACGGCTTAACTAAATTTAGTATGGAAGACTCTCCAGCTAACACATTTTTCTTAGAGTACTTGGCAAGACCACAAACAGCAGAGATATTCTTTGAGGACGTTCTAATGGCGTTAGTATTTTACGGGATGCCTATACTCGCAGAGAACAACAAACCTCGCCTATTGTACTATTTAAGGCGAAGAGGTTACAGAGGTTATAGCATGAACAGACCAGATAAAATATGGAACAAACTATCTGTTGCTGAAAAAGAAATAGGTGGTATACCTAATTCAAGTGAAGATATAAAACAAGCTCATGCAGCTGCAATTGAAATGTATATCCAAAGCCATGTAGGTATGGCACAAGATGGTACTTTTGGTAATTGTTATTTTAACGAATTACTTAACGACTGGGCTAGGTTTGATATAAACAAAAGAACGAAGCATGATGCATCAATTAGTTCTGGTTTAGCTATAATGGCTAATAACAGACACTTATACAGACCAAATGCCCCAATACAAAAACCAAAGTTAAACTTAAGTATTGCCACTTATAGTAATAAGGGTAATACATCTAAATTAATCAAAAAATAAATATGGCAGAGTCTGTTATAAAAAATTATTTTCCTTCTCAAGTTGTAAGCGACCTAGAGAAAATGAGCTATGAATATGGTTTAAAAGTAGCTAAAGCTATTGAAACAGAGTGGTTACACACTGATAGAGGAGTTAGTAGATACAAAACAAGTCAAGATAATTTTCACAACCTAAGGTTGTACGCTAGAGGTGAGCAATCAATACAAAAATATAAAGATGAATTATCTATAAACGGTGACTTGTCATATCTTAATCTAGACTGGAAACCAGTACCTATAATACCTAAGTTTGTTGATATAGTTGTAAACGGTATTTCAGAAAGAATGTACGATTTAAAAGCGTATTCTCAAGACCCTTTTGGCGTTAGTAAAAGAACAGAATACATGGAGTCTATACTTGTGGATATGAACAGTAGAGAGTATAGTGATTTTGTAGAAAAAAACCTTGGCATAACAGCATACAATAGCGATAAAGAAACTTTACCAGATACTAAAGAGGAGCTTGACTTACACATGCAATTAAACTATAAGCAAGCTGTAGAGATTGCAGAAGAACAAGCTTTAAAAGTTTTAATGGAAGGCAGCAACTATGAGTTAATTAAAAAACAATACTACTACGATCTAACTGTTTTAGGCATAGGAGCTGTAAAAACTAGTTTTAACACATCTGAAGGTGTGGTTATAGATTATGTTGATCCTGCTGATTTAGTTTATTCTTATACTGACTCACCTTACTTTGATGATGTTTATTATATTGGTGAGGTTAAAAGTGTACCTATAAACGAACTTGCGAAACAATTTCCACATCTAACACATGAGGACTTAGATGAGATTCAAAAAAACAAAACTTACAAGCAGTCAAACAGTAACAGTTACAATTCAAAAGAAGACGATAATAACAAAGTTCAAGTTTTATACTTTAATTATAAAACATATATGAATGAAGTTTATAAAGTAAAAGAAACTGGAACTGGTGCTGAAAAGATACTAGAAAAAGACGATAGCTTTAATCCACCTGGAGATGCAGAAAACTTTGGCAAACTACAAAGATCAATAGAGTGCTTGTATGACGGCGCTTTAATATTAGGTACTAAAAAAATGCTTAAGTGGGAGATGGCTAAAAATATGGTAAGACCAAAAAGTGATTTTACTAAAGTTAAAATGAATTACGCTATTGTAGCTCCACGTATGTACAAAGGTAGAATAGAATCACTTGTTGGCCGTATCACTGGTTTTGCTGACATGATACAGCTTACTCATTTGAAAATACAACAAGTATTAGCGAGAATGGTACCTGATGGTGTTTATTTAGATGCTGATGGTTTAGCTGAAATAGATTTAGGTAACGGAACAAACTATAATCCACAAGAAGCATTGAATATGTTTTTCCAAACAGGATCTGTTATTGGTAGAAGCTTTACTTCTGAAGGTGATATGAACCCAGGTAAAGTGCCTATTCAAGAAATACAATCAGGCTCGGGTGGTCAAAAAATGCAATCACTTATAGGTAACTATAACTACTACATGCAAATGATTAGGGATGTCACCGGTCTTAATGAATCAAGAGATGGTAGTACGCCTGATAAATACGCTTTAGTAGGAGTTCAAAAACTAGCAGCTGCTAATTCCAATACAGCAACAAGACATATACTACAGGCTGGTTTGTTTTTAACGGGTGAGGTTGCACAATGTTTATCACTTAGAATATCAGACATTATAGAGTACTCACCAACTAAAAACGCTTTTATACAACAAATTGGAGCTCATAATGTTGCCACGCTTGAAGAAATGTCAGAGCTACACTTGTATGATTTTGGTATATTTATAGAGTTACAACCAGACGAAGAGGAGAAAGGTATGCTAGAAAACAATATACAAATGGCTTTGCAACAACAGATAATAGAACTTGCTGATGCTATTGACATTAGAGAAATAAAAAATATAAAACTAGCTAATCAATTGTTAAAACTTAGAAGAGCTAAAAAACTTGCTAAAGATCAAAAAATGCAGCAAGAAAATATACAAGCACAGTCTCAAGCTAACATACAAGCACAACAAGCTTCTGCTCAAATGGAAATGCAAAAGCAACAAGCTATGGTTCAAGCTCAAGGTCAAATGGAACAAATGAAAGCGCAGCTTGATGCTCAAAAGCAAGCGCAAGAGGTAATGTACAAAAAAGAGCTAATGCAGTTAGAGTTTCAAATGAACATGCAACTAAAACAAATGGAAGTTGACGTTGTGAAAGGTAAAGAAAAAGAAAAAGAAGATCGTAAAGACGAAAGAACAAGAATACAAGCATCACAACAAAGTGAACTTATAGATCAAAGAAAAAGTGAAAAACCACCTAAAAACTTTGAGTCTGCAGGTAATGATACTATAGGTGGTGGGTTTGATTTAGGCTCTTTTGATCCTAGATAACAATTATTAATTTATATTATATTATATTATGGAAGAAAAATTAGAAAACGTAGTTGAAGAAACTACACAAGCAACTGAACAACCAGTTGAAGAAACAAAAAAACCAAACATTAACGAAGATGGCGATTATGTTGTCAACTTAGACAAACCAATAGAAGATGAAGACCAAGAAGTTAAAAAAGATAACCCTGACAACGAGGGAGTGGTTAGAGTCGATGAAAATGCCGATGCCACAGAAAAACAAGAAGAAGTACAGTCGGAAGAACAAGCACAAGAAACTCCAGTACTAGAGGAGGTTACTGAAGATGAAGTACAAGAAAAAACAGATGAGCTAGCAGAAGAAGTAATTGAAGCTATAGAAAAAGCTGAGCAAACTGGTCAAGCAATACCTGAAAATTTACAAAAAGTTGTAGATTTCATGGAAGAAACTGGCGGTACTTTAGAAGATTACGTAAAACTTAATCAAGACTTTTCAAATTATGATGACAAGGCTTTGTTAAGAGAATACTATAGAAATACTAAATCACATTTAGACAGTGATGAAATTGATTTCCTTATTCAAGAAGAATTTTCATATGATGAAGAGGTTGATGAGGAAAGAGATATTAAAATGAAAAAAATAGCGCTTAAAGAGCAAGTTGCCAGCGCTAAAAGCCACCTAGACGGGCAAAAGTCTAAGTACTATGAAGAAGTTAAAGCTGGTTCAAGGTTAACGCCAGAACAACAAAAAGCAATGAGCTTCTTCAACAGGTACAACAAAGAGTCGGAAGAGACTAACAAGATAGCGGAAAAACAAACTAACACTTTTAAATTAAAAACTAAAGAGGTTTTTAACGATAAATTCAAAGGTTTTGAATATAACGTCGGTGATAAGAGATATAGGTTTAATGTGAAAAATGCTAATGAGGTTAAAGAAACCCAAGGTGATATTAATAATTTTGTCAAGAAGTTCTTGAATGAAAATAATGAAATGTCAGATGCCAAAGGTTATCATAAATCTTTATTTACAGCAATGAATCCCGACGCTATTGCTAATCACTTTTATGAACAAGGAAAAACTGATGCTATGAAAGATAGTGTTGCTAAGGCTAAAAACGTAAGTATGGATCCTAGGCAATCATTTTCTAACGATAACACAAGTGGTCCTAAAGTAAGAGTGCTTAACGATGATACTTCTCCAACTTTTAAATTTAAAATCAAAAACAAATAACTAATTTAAAATAAATAATTATGGCAATTAATGCAGGACCTAATTTAAACAGTGTTCCAGCTCCACAAAAACAAACGTTAGCAAATAACTACTTGGATTTTACTGGAACTGCGAACTCATGGGGTCAACAATATTTACCAGATCTAATGGAAAAAGAAGCTGAAGTTTTCGGACCGAGAACTATTTCAGGATTTCTTTCACAAGTTGGAGCTGAAGAGGCAATGCAATCTGATCAGGTTGTATGGTCTGAACAAGGTAGATTACATCTATCATACAAATGTAACATAGCTGGAAACAGTGGAACTACTGCTGGTACTGGGGTAACATCTGAGATAACAATAGCAACAGATATTGATGGTAATGCTTTATCATCAAAAGGGCACGGTATTAGAATTAACGATACAGTTATTGTTGCTGATGCAACTAACGGTGTTGTTAAGTGTTTAGTAACCGACGTTCCTTCTACAACACAAATTGAAGTTCTTCCTTATGATGCTGGTGCCGCTAGATTAAGCACTACATCTGCAAGTGCATCAACTGTATTAGTTTATGGTTCTGAGTATGGAAAAGCTGATAGCTATAGAACTGGTTTAGGTGCTGCTCAAACAGACACTAGAGGAGCTAACGAGCCACAGTTTAAAACTTTTACTAACAAGCCAATAATCATGAAAGATTACTTTGAGGTTTCAGGATCTGATACTTCAAGAATTGGTTGGGTTGAAGTTTCAACAGAAAATGGACAGTCAGGTTACATGTGGTACTTAAAAGCTGAAGCTGATACTAGAGCTCGTTTTAATGACTATATTGAAATGGCTATGCTAGAAGGTGAAAGAGCGGACTCTGCATCTATTGTTGATGGAACTGCTTTACTTAATGGTATCGCTGCTGCTGATGATGCTGGTACTGAGGGTTTATTCGCTGCTGTTGAATCAAGAGGTAATATTACTACTGGTGTAACTGGTGTTAATGCTGCTACTGATTTAGCTGAGTTTGATGCTATCTTAGCTGAGTTTGACAAGCAAGGTGCTATTGAAGAATACATGATGTTTATCAACAGATCTACTAGCTTAGCTATGGACGATATGTTAGCTTCAATGAATTCTTACGGTGCTGGTGGTACATCATACGGTGTATTCAACAACTCTGAAGACATGGCGTTAAATTTAGGTTTCACTGGTTTCAGAAGAGGTTCTTATGACTTCTACAAGTCTGATTTCAGATACTTAAACGACAAAGCTACAAGAGGTGGTATTAATGACGCTGCTGGAGCAAACGCTCTAAGAGGAGTTATGATTCCTGCTGGTACTTCTTCAGTTTATGACCAAACTGTTGGACAAAGTATGAAGAGACCTTTCTTACACGTAAGATATAGAGCTTCACAAACTGATGACCGAAGAATGAAATCTTGGGTTACTGGTTCTGTTGGTGCTGCTACATCTGCTTTAGATGCAATGCAATTACACTTCTTAACTGAAAGATGTTTAATTACTCAAGGTGCTAACAATTTCATGTTAATGAAATAAGCACTGTTTATATTAAAGAGTCGGGGCTTCGGCCTCGACCCTTTATTTTTATTAATTTATATTATATTATATTATGGCAAAAAAAGAAAAAAAAGCTCCATACCAGGGAGATCCTGGAGATGAGCACGTAGAAACAGTAGTAACGGTTAAGGAAACTCCAAAACCTAAAAAAGAAACTTGGGAAATAAAAGATAGAGTTTACAATTTAAAAAGTAACAAAACCCCTATATCATACATGTTGAAGTCTTCAAATGTATATTGGTTTGATAAGGAAAAAGGTTACGAAAGAGAATTAAAATATTGTGAAAATCAAAGAACTCCATTTGTTGATGAAATGAAAGGAGACCAAAGGCTAGCTCACGTTATATTTAGAAACGGCGCTTTGTTTGTAGAGAAAGAAAAAACAGTTTTACAAAAACTATTATCTTTATATCACCCACACAAAAGCGTTATATATACAGAGTACCAACCTGAAGTAGAGGCTGGAGAAGAAATTGAAGTGTTAGAATTAGAAGCTGATGCAATAATATCCGCTAGAAATATGGATCTTGACATGGGAGAAGCTATACTACGTGTTGAGCATGGTTCTAGTGTTTCTAAGATGAGTTCTAAAGAGCTTAAAAGAGATTTACTAGTATTTGCTAGAAACAATCCTTCTTTGTTCTTAGAGTTAGCTGCTGATGATAACGTTCAGCTTAGAAACTTTGGTATTAAAGCTACAGAGCTTGGTATTATTAAACTAAGCAACGATCAAAGAAACTTCGTATGGGCATCAAACAATAGACCTATAATGGTAGTTCCTTTTGACGAGCATCCATATACCGCTTTAGCGCATTGGTTTAAAACTGATGAAGGTATGGAAATATATACAAACATAGAGAAAAGATTGAACTAATAAAATGTAGGAGCGGTCGCTCTACGGGGCGATCGCAAACTACTAAATAATTAAATATGAAATCACAAGGACTAGGAGATACAATAGAAAAGTTTACAACAGCAACAGGTATAAAGTCATTCACACAGTATTTAGACAAGCAAGGTATTCTTGGGAAAAAAGGTTGTAACTGTAACAAAAGAAAAGATGCGCTTAATAAAGCGTTTCCATACAAAAATAAATAACAATGGTTAACATAGACACGGTATATCAAAGAGTTTTGGCAATTGCTAATAAAGAACAAAGAGGCTATATAACACCTCAAGAATTTAATTTATTTGCAAACCAAGCTCAATCAGATATTTTCGAGCAATACTTTTATGATATAGATCAGCATGAAAGAAAGCCTGGAAACTCAACAGAGTATTCTAACACCGTGGATTTAGTTGATGAAAAATTAAGTTTTTTTAAGTTTAAAGGTGCGGCAGCAGCTATGACCGCTGCAGGAAGGTTTAAGCTGCCTGACAACATTTATAGATTAGGAACTTTAAAATATCAAGAAAAGTATGTTATTGACGAGGTTAAAGAAGATGAGATTATTTACTTAAACAACTCTCCTTTAGCAAGACCTAAACCAACAAGACCTATTTATACTCGTTATAGAATAGTTACTGGTGAGGATGTTGTTGAGATACATCCAAAATCAATATCTAATGGTGTTACTTTAAACTATATCAAACAACCTGACCCAGCTTATTGGGGTTATGCTGTTATTAATAACAATGCACTATATGACAATACAACCTCAGATCACTTTCAATTACACCCTTCAGAAGAAAAAAAGCTAGTTGTAAAGATTTTAGCTTTAGCAGGTGTTTCTATAAAAGATCCAATGGTTTACCAAGCTGCGGTTGCTGAAGAAAATAAATATAATCAACAAGAAAAATCATAATAAATGGGATTACTAAATCAATCAGCAAGAGGTTACTACGAAAACTTTGATGGAGTTCAAAACACAGGTGATGAGTTTTATGGTAGCTATCAATTTACTTCTTTAGAGAATATTATAAATCAATTTATAGTCGCTTATGTTGGTGAAGATAAACTTATACCTAAGATTAAAAAAAACGATGTTGCTTTTCACGCTCAAAGAGCATTACAAGAATTAACTTTTGATACTTTAAAATCTTGCAAGGCACTTGAGTTTGAGGTTCCACCTTCTTTAGCAATGCCACTACCACAAGACTATGTTAATTACGTTAAAGTTTCTGTTAGTGATACTGACGGTATTAAAAGAGTTTTACAGCCAGCGTCAAAAACATCTAACCCTTTAGCTTTTCAACAAAACGCAGATGGTACTTTTAAATTTGAAGATAATAGTTTTCAAGGCGACGCTAGTTTACCATTTGAAGAATATGGCGTAACATCTACAGGTCAAATATCAGCTGCTACTGGTGATGGTAATATAAAATCAAAAAACCCTCTACCACAGTTTAAAAAAGAAACAAGAATTGCTTTGCAAAACACTAGTGGTTTTCAAAACAAGTACGAAGCTAACTACGGTGCTACTTCAGGAGCTGGGCTTCATCATATGCTTATAAACTTTTTTACGGCTAATCATGATATAGAAGTTGGCATGAAAGTTTTTGGACCTGGTATACAGCCTAACACTACAGTAAAAAGTGTTGGAGCTACTACTAATAGTAATTTCCCTGGTATGGGTATTCTACTTACAAATCCTCAATACGAAAAATGGTTATTAGACGGCCAGCCAGTAACAACAAACCCAGGCGCACCAAATTTAGGATCTACAAGTCCTCTTTATTATAAAACTGAAGAGCTTGTTTTTGTTGACTTAAAAAGAGAATCAGACACTTGGAGTAAATTCAAGTCTAACACTGCAAACGAGAAAGACTCTAGCGACTACTCACACGACACGAGCACTTTTGATTCAACTAAAGGACAAAGGTTTGGCCTAGATCCACAACATGCTCAAATCAATGGTTCTTATTTTATTGATTGTAACGAGGGTGTTATATATTTTGGTTCTTCAATAAACGGTAAAACTGTAATACTTGATTACATAAGTGACAGTTTAGGAACTGATAAAGAAATGCGGGTGCACAAGTTTGCTGAGGATGCAATGTATAAGTGTATAGCACACGCTATAATATCTACTCGAGCTAACATACCTGAGTACTTAGTAAACAGGTTTAAAAAAGAAAAGTTTGCTTCAACAAGAAAAGCAAAATTAAGATTATCAAATTTAAAAATAGAAGAATTAACTCAAATACTTAGAGGTAAGTCTAAGCAAATAAAACACTAGTATATGCCGGAGATTAAAAATAGTTTTACTGCTGGTAAAATGAACAAAGACCTTGATGAAAGGCTTGTTCCAATAGGCGAGTATAAACATGCAATGAACGTACAGGTTTCTACCTCAGAAGATTCTAATGTAGGTGCCATTGAAAACGTTTTAGGAAACAATTTAGTAAGCATTGATATTGTTAACCAAACAGATCCTCAGTCTGTTTGTGTAGGTAGTGTTGCTGATGAGATTAATGATTACATATATTATTTTTCTTCAAGCGCAGCCTCTGGAGCTCCAATGACACCTGGTAACCATAGTATTTTTAGTAGACAAGTTACAGGTTGGGACAACACTAACGCTATAGCTAACGCACCAGAACATTATGTGTGGATAGATAGAATATATAGAATAGACGCGTTAAAAGATTCTGTTATACCTGTTTTTGTAGACACTTACCAAACAAAATCTTCGTTTCAAGACGGGGCTAATGACGTGAACGGGACAGGTGTTGGTGGTACTAATTATGAATATGGTATAAAAAACATTACTGGGGTATACCCAGGTATGAGATGTTTGTTTTTTACAACAGATCTTCACCCAGCTGTTGTTGCTGGTAATATAACTGCAAATAGCTTAGTTGGTGTTCCAAGATTTGAAAGTAGAATAGTTGTCTCTGTAAATAGTAGCCTCAGTACTGTAACTTTTAACGACAACTTAGAAGATCTTCACGCTATTCAACCTACATCTCCAGGAGCTCCTTGGTTGGATTCATCAGTTAGTGATCAGAGTTATTTAATATTTATAAAACCAAGATTATTAAATTTTGATTGTAATAAATTAATAACAGGTATAAACCTTCTTGATGATTTTTTATTGTATACGGACAATTATTCTGAACCTAAAAAAATAAATATTCCTAGAAGTATAGCTGGTACAAGCGCCGGTGGAGTTCAACCAACCATGTTGGTTGTGCCGGATAGGAATATAGATATTACTAATCGTATTTTAGCAAAAGAAGAAAATATAACTGTTGTTAAAAAATATCCTATTAGTAAAATAAAGCTAGAACTATCTACAGAAAACCCAACAACAGCTGTTTCTAACCATAATTTTACAGAAAGTGATGGTAGTGGTGGATTTGTTTTAGCAACACCAGGCACGGTTTTTCTTGCTCGGTTTACTAATTTTGATAATGGCTTTGAGTTTGATGAAAATGACGAGTTAAGATTTTTAAATCAAGCATCAACATTAACTTTACCAAATAACTTTGATGTTAGATGTAAAGTTCTTCAAAATATAAGTGGACTACCACTTGGCAACACGGGGCTTACTTGGCCGTCAAACAGCTACGAGTTAGAAATACTAAGCATTTCTCCAAACACGTCTGTCGATATTTCTTCAGGTCCGTTTTTAATTGGCGGTACAAACGAGTTTAATGTTTCAAGAATTCTAGATACAGAAAGTTTATTTGAGAAAAAATTTGTTAGATTTGGTTATAGATGGAAGTATCAAGATGGAGAGTATTCTACTTTTTCACCTTATACAAGCGTTGCTTTTGAGCCTTCTTATTTTGAATACGACTCTGTTTTAGGTCACAACAAGGCAATGGTAAACCACCTGACTGAAGTTACATTAAGAGATTTTGTTTCTTACAATATACCAGATGATGTTGTTCAGATTGATTTATTATATACAGAGTCTAATTCTCCTGTAATATATGTTGTAGATAAAATAAGGTTTAATGATAAAAAAAGTATTAGTATTGGTGGTGGAGTTGGAGATCATAACAATTGGACTGCTGACAAGTACAGACTAAAATCTGATCTTATATTTAATGCTGTTCCAGAAAATCAAACTTTTAGACAGTGGGACAACGTTCCTAGAAAAGCTTTAGCTCAAGAAATAACTGGTAATAGAATTGTGTATGGTAATTATTTACAAAACTACAACATCATAAGCTATGATAGTAGTCAATATAAAAAACCAACGCTAGTTGCTAGTTACGAGGATAGATGGAATATTGGGGTTAATAACCCAATTGTTTATGGAAAAAAAGTAATGTTTAGTTACTTTTTCTTTGACAAAATAAGTTTAATTAGTGAGAGTTTAAACTTTCCTGGCGTTAGAGAAGATTTAATTGAGCCTTTAGAAGGAGTACCGTCTTTAAAGTCAATAAGAAATTATCAGTTAGGTTTTAGTTATCTAGATCAATATGGTAGAGAAACACCAGTTTTCTCAAACAATGAAGCTACTGTAAAACTACCTAAAAAAGAAGCAAACAATAATACTTTATTAACATCTAGACTAAAACAACAAGCGCCTGAGTGGGCAACTCACTTTAAGATGTACGTTAAAGAAACTTCTAACGAGTACTACAATTTAGCCTTAGATAGAGTTTATAAAGCAGAAGATGGTAATTTGTGGTTATCGTTTCCATCATCAGAAAGAAATAAGGTAGATGAAGAAACTTTTTTAATATTAAAAAAAGCTGCAGACACAGACGTTTTAGTTCAAGATAATGCTAAGTATAAAGTCATAGCTATAGAAAATGAAGCTCCAGACTTCTTAAAAACAAAAACAAGGTTACTCTCTTCAGCTTCCGATACTATTTCTTTATTTACTAACAATGCTGGCTTATTACAGCCAAACGCTAAAACGTTTAAAATTGACATGGCTGGTTGGGCAAATGAATCAAGTGTTGATCTTACCAACGTTGAAGGTTTGATGCAGTTTGATTTTAAGGATTCAACTGGAAGATATTCTAAAAAATACAATGTTGTTGATATATCTGATGATCAGAGCGAATACACTGTTGTTTTAGAAACCCCTATACTATCCACAGAAGACTGGTTATTCAATGCTGGGTCAACAAACTATATATCTGATCTTTCAATACGTTTTTACAAGTCTATAACAAGAATAAAACCAGAGTTTGATGGTAAGTTTTTTGTGAAAATACATGGGGATCAAATTGCAAATACATTTTTAAACACTAGTGCTAACTCAGCCGTTGAGTTTTCGGTTGTGAACGCTTTAGAATTATTTTACTTTTCTTGTACAGGAGCACCTGGTATTCACTCTTCAGGTTCTCAAGGAACAACACATCCAGTTGCTTCAACTACTAATTGGGATAGATTTACTTCTTCTGGAGGTATAAATCCTCACGATGGGACTACAGGTGCTGTAACATACAACCCAAATGATTCAAATACAGGTTTTGAATCTGCTGATGGTAAAAGAGACTGGGAACAGCTTTTAGATTTTGAACCAGGTACTTCTGGACCGTTAACTAGTAATTGGTTTATAGACGAAAGTTATTATGCTGGTACACATCCTAGTGTTAGTAATACATCTACAACTAGTCCAAACCATGTTAGTGGTGGTAACGCTGACTTTAATTATGGTAGAGGTATATATGAAGATAATGGACAAAACTATATAGATATTTCTTTTTCTATGATAAAAGAAGACGCTGGTGTTAACGGAGCTGGTATAAACAACCTTGGGTCATCTAATCCAACTATAAACTATAGTGATATAAACGACGATAAAATATGGGCTGTGGGTTCTAGTTCAAACCCTGCACATGTAGATCAAAATCAAATCATAAGTTTACTTTCTAGTGGTAATAAGTTTAGGTTTATTAATGATGGTAACGAAGTTATATATACTATATCAAACACTATTAATGTAACAAAAGAAAGAAGATACAACTACTTAGCATGGAATCAAGTTCAGTTCTTTTTTGACAGATGGCTAACAACAGTATCTGGTTCATCAGGTAGCATGGGTGATCCTGGTTTTTTAACTGAATATGGAACAGCTTGGAATGAGTTTATATTAGCACAAAATAGAAGGTTAACTTATAAAATACCAATTGACAAAGATATAAACAGTGAAACTTTAATAGGTACTCAAACGGTTACTGCTGCAAGAAGGCAAGACGCCGCTGCAAACGCAAATGAAACTTCTGTTACGATACAGTTCCTAGAACAAAGAACAGATGATGATAATGATTCTTTAAGAAGTTCTAATCCAGCTATATTTGAAACAGAACCTAAAGAAAGTATAGATTTAGACTTGTTTTATTCAACAGGTGATATATATCCTACAACTTTAACTATTGAAACAGCTGAACAGTGGATCCCAAGAGGTTCTGTTGTTACTTGTGATCAAAAGCCATTGTTGATGGATTTTAACGCAAGAACTTTTGTTACAGGTTTTGAAGTTAGTACTTCTGGTAAATTTATAATTAAGTTTAACATTCCATTAAGAACAACTCCTTTAGGTGCTTCAGAATTAGTGTTTTCAAGACCAGATGGAGGTTTTACAACAATTAACGGTTTATGGTACACTCCATACACACACGCTGCTAATCCAAACGAAATGTCTGCACCAAGCCTTCTTCTCAGTGGGGCAATAGCTATTCCTAACGAAACAGGGTATGAAATTTTTACTGGAGGTATATGTACACAAAAACTAGGCTTGTCTTGGTTTAACTGCTACTCTTTTGGTAATGGTGTTGAATCAAATAGACTTAGAGATGATTTTAATCAAGTTTTTGTAGACAAAGGTGTTAAAGTTTCTACAACAATAGATGAGCATTATGAAGAGGAAAGAAGAACTAACGGTCTTATATACTCTGGTTTGTTTAATTCAATTAGTGGTGTTAATAGTTTAAATCAATTTATTCAAGCTGAAAAAATTACTAAAGACATAAACCCTACTTATGGTAGTATACAAAAGCTATTTTCAAGACAAACAGACTTAATAGCTCTTTGTGAAGATAAAGTAATAAGAATAGCAGCTAACAAAGATGCAATATTTAATGCTGACGGCAACCCACAGCTTATCGCTAGTAGCAATGTTTTAGGACAGGTTATGCCTTTCTCTGGTGAGTATGGTATATCTACAAACCCAGAATCTTTTTCAGAGGAAAATTATAGAGCTTATTTCACCGACAAAACAAGAGGTTCTGTTATTAGGCTTTCTAAAGATGGTTTAACAGCTATATCTGATCACGGTATGACTAATTTCTTTAAACAAAAATTAAAAGATAATAAGTATGAAAAGCTTGTTGGTTCTTATGATGACAGCAAACAGCAATATAATTTAACATTAACTAACTACAACTGTGGTCAAGACGCGAATTTAGCTTTTGATTACGATACATTAACATTTAGTGAATCAGTTAGGGGTTGGACAAGTTTTAAATCTTTCCGTCAAGAAAATGGTATTAGTTTAAATAATAAATATTATACATTTCAAAACAGTTTACCTTACAAGCATCACGTCTTAAACCAAGACAGAAATACTTTTTATGGATCTTTTACACCAAGTAAAGTTAATTTCTTGCTAAATCAAATTCCTGGAACTATAAAGTCATACAAAACTTTAAATTACGAAGGGAGTCAAGCTAACGTTATTCAAGACGTTGCTGGATCTATTGACTCTAACGTTTATCAAGGTTATGACAATATACAACAAAAAGACGGTTGGTTTGTACAAAGCATGTTTACCGATATGCAAAATGCTTCGCTAGAAACTTTTGTAGAAAAAGAAGGTAAATGGTTTAATTATTTGAAAGGAATACCTGTTACAAGCATTGCGGATATTGACACTAGTGAGTTTTCATTTCAAGGTATAGGTAGAGCTACTAATTTAGCTGCAGCTGTTTATGGTTGTACTGACCCAAACGCAACAATAGCAACTTACAATCCATTTGCAAATGTTTTTATTCCTGGAAGCTGTGAGTACGAAGGTTGTACAGATTCATTTGCTACTAACTATAGTGTATTTTCATTTGGTGGTAGCAATTACTACGCAACGATTGATGACGGTAGCTGTGATTATGAAGGTTGTGTAGATAATCTTGCAAACAACTTTAACTATACTTGTGGGGGTATTGATTTAGATCCTTTATTTTTAACTATAACAACTCCAAACAATAGCTGTTGTACTTATCCTATTACTTGGGATTGTGATACCGTTAATGGTGGTTGCATGTCTTTTTCAGATGGGTCAGGTCAATATGCAACAGCGTTAGATTGTGACAACGCAATAGGAACATCTGGTGGCTGTGCTCCTTGTGGTTCTAGTTCTGTTACAGGTTGCACAGACCCAACAGCAATGAACTACGACCCAACAGTAGGTATTTGCAGCAACGCAGCATTATGTGTGTATTATCAGTTTGGTTGCTGGGATCAAGGGCAGCTAACAACAACAACCACAAACCTTGCTGGTGCTGAAATTTTTGTCCCACTACAAACACAGTTAGATAGTGCGGCTAGTACTGATTTTACTGACGTTTACGGAACTGTTACTAGTGGTGTTGTAAATCAAGCTCCTTACGAAATAAACTCTTATTCTTACACAGACGTTATTGTAGGTAGCTCAACTTTTGGAACAACAGTTCAAGTTTCTGCTGATAACGGTCTTAACCCTATAGCGATTAATGAGGCGGCTATGGATTGTAGTTGTATTTATTCAGGCTGTATGGACGATGGCTATTGTACTGATAACCCAGCTCAATTTGACCCATCATTACCACTAAGCAATCCTGGTTCGCAATTTATAAGTACTCTTCTTCACTTGTGCCCTGATAGCGGTGGTAATAGTTATAGTAGTATAAACTTTGGTGTACCATCACCTAACTACGCTCCTTGGGCAACGGTAGACGATGGAACGTGCTGTAGGTTAGGTTGTACAGATCCTAATGCTCTAAATTATGATCCATTAGCAACATGTGATGATGGAAACTGTAATGTGTTTTCATGCCCAACAGTTACCATGCCTTCATACATGACTAACCACTACCCGCTACTATCAGCAACAAAACTAACAACTAAAATACCAGACGCTACTCTTGAAGAAGTCTTAGAATCTGCTTTTTATGAAGACACTTTTGGCGCTATGGCTTTTAATCAAGTGTATCAAGACGGTGAAATATGTACTTCTTGTTTAGATCAAGTTAATTTAGGTTCGTCTACAACTCCATTAGGTTTTATACCAGCGTATGACCCAAGTGTACCCGGGTCGACAGGTTCTTTAGGTTATGCTCGTTTTCATATAACAGCAAATAATGATGGTGGTAATGCAAACCTGCAAATGTCCACAGCCAATTTTGGTTTTGGTTATATTTCTATGTTTAATGGTATTGAAGAATTAGCTTTAACTTTAGATAATCTTGAACATGGTAACCCTACTATTTTTGAAGGCTTGTCGTTTAGAATTCATTTACAAGCTAATACTAATTTTATGAGCATATACTCTACTGTTCAAACACAACTCAACACGCCATATTCAATAGATCAATCACCTGACTACTATGGTATTGAATTTTCACAGCTAGACCTTTTGTTACCGGAAACTGGTTCTTTTTGGTTGAAAAATCTTCCATTAAAATACTTAGGTTCTAGAGCAGCTTTAGATCTTTCAACTTTTGCCTCAACAAGCACCTACGCTCAAAATCAAAACATAGCACTTGCTGACTGTGGTATTTCTCATTTAAGACTACCAACATCAGCTCAGTACTGGAGAACCTTAACTATAGTAAACGACACAAAGTATGGTCAACGAGGAGCTACAAATCAAAACCCATTAAACGGTCAAGTATATCCTGTTTTTAGCTATAATCATTTTGAAAATAAAGGTGAGTCAGCTCCTGCTGCTAGCACTTTTCTACTAAACCCCTCTCCACAGCACCAGGCATTAACTGGTTATAATTCTGGTATTAGTAATTATCTTTGTCAACCAATATATATAACAGAGTTAGGCGTTTCTTTTGACGCTTCTGGAAATACAACTATAGAGCCTATTCTCATGCCTCAGTGCGTTACTCCAGCTTCCCTGCAAAGTAACAATAATTCGTGCGAGTCAACGCCATCATTACCAAATGGTTACCCACAAGGCGTTACATATGGAACTTTTAATATTCAAAGTTACTATGATTATCCATATCCACCGTGGGAAGTTCAAGATGGTAGTGGTGATATATTTGAATGTACAGATTCTTTTGGGGGAAACAACTGGAACACTTATAGTTATAATGCAACTTATAGAACAAACGCCGCTTGGAGACAAGGTATGCACTTTAGTCAGTTTTCTGTTTATCCTGGCGGGAACACATTTAACCCAACCCCTGATTGTAGTGGAGGTACATACCCTAGTCCTTGTGACTATAGAGTTCTATTTAGACCACACAGAGGGGTAATTAGACTTTTAAACTTGGATAAACTAGAAGACGTGTATATCCACCCAAGTATGGATCCACGATCATTTATAAACTTGTATCACTTAGGAGTTAACAACACCCTTGATCCTGATGGATCCTCTGGTCCAGCTTCTCAGTTTACAGATGGACAACCAGATGATCAACACGTGTTGTTAGGTTCTGGGTTTACAACAAGAGGTTGTCACCAAAATTTAAAAATACATGTTGGAACAACAACTGGTGGGAGTAATACTGGGTCACTTACTGGGAGACATCTATCTAATTCAAGCGTAGATGTGGTGAACACAACAAGAGTTCAAGATTGGGAAATGGTTTTTGGAACTAACGATCCAACTTCTGAATATTTTATTCCAGAATTAACTCAACATTTTTTAATTTATTTTGGACCTAATCATAAATTTGTAGATTAATGAAAAATATAACAGAACTAACAATAGACAACTCCCCAATATCATCTCGACAAACCTTGAAAGAGTACTTTGTACATGGTGATGAGGGTGCGTGTTTTACAATTTTTATTACAAACGAAGATAATAATTTTTACAATTTTCCAAGTAACAGCTCATACTCAACGACTCCCGCTATTGCATTTACGTCTATACCAACTCAGATGGATGTTGTAACTATAGGAAAAAGCGGTGTGTATAGCAGCGGTATAACATTTCCAGTGGTAACAGATGACGATAAATATCAAATAACACTGCTACCAGTAAAAGATACTGTTTTGGCTGATAGTTTTTCCTCTGGTTCAACGTACACTTTACCTTATGTGTATCAATACATAGACTCAACAATAACTTTTAGTTTGTTACATTCAAGCTCTGCTGTAGTAGAACCTAGTAATGTTACTTCGGTTGGTTTAAGCAACGAGCTTGGTAAAGGGTCTAATGCTTCTATTTCTGTAAACTGGCCCATAACTTTAAGCAGTGGTAATTTTGTTATAGCTAGACAACCTGTTAGCTCTGATTTTGAATTTACAACAACAAAAGACACTTTTAACGGTGGCTCTGGAACTAGTTTAGAACTAAAAGATATAACTGGACTTTCTGTTGGTATGAGCGTTTCAGGTACTGGTATTGCAAGTGGATCTGTTATATCTACAATACACAAAGGTTATTATGACGCTACTAACTCAACATCTTTAAGAGATATTTACATTGTTCCAAGCGTGGTAGAAACAGTGAATGGTGTTGATTCTTTAACTTTAAGTAGAGGTGGTACTGTTATTATAGATAAAAGCTCAACGTTTGTTACTGACAGGACGTTAACTTTCACAGGTAAAGGATTAGTTAGTTTAAAAGAGTTTAACAACTCTAAGATATCTTTAAAAAATCTTTTACTAACTATAGACCCTGTAGTGACAACAACAGATGCTGCTGTTAGTAACAGCACAACAATACCGATAACTAGTACAAATGGTATAAAAGTAGCTGATACAGTTTTAATGACTGGTATAGGTGTCACGGCTTCTTCACCACATGTGGATGCTGTTAGCAATGGTGTCAACGTAACAGTTAGCTCTGCACAAACATTAGAAAACGGACAAACAGTAACTTTCACTGGTAGTAGTAGGTCTGCAAGCGTTTCTTTTGACGCTTTAATAGAAGATCATGGTAAAAGTAGCTTTACACTAACATTAAATTTAGATAATATTTTAACAGTAGAATAAAATGATAATACAATTTTCTGATCCAATAAATTTTTCAGTTCAAGTAGGTGATTTAGCTTGGTATGTGCCAACATCATCAAGTGGTGTTCCAGGTAACAAGTATAGTACTGGTCAAACAACTTCAGGAGCGCAGTTGATGGGTGAAATAACAGATATTAACAGGACTATTTTACCATATCATATAAACGTGCCTTCAATAGTCAATATTCCTTTTGCTCAGGATTTTATAATGTTTTCTAAAAACAATAAAGCAAATTTAACAAGTGTTTTGGGTTATTATGCAGATATAACAATGATAAATAGGGCAAAAGGTAAAATAGAATTATTTTCAGTTGCGTCAGAAATAGCTGAAAGTAGTAAATAACACGTAAAAAGTGTGATTATAAATAAATAAAACAATAAAACATGGCTGTAGGAAGAAAAATTAAACCATACACAAGAAGAAGCCCTTTAAAAAACTTAAACAGTCCTCTTAGAGAAACTGAAAGGCAAAAAAGCATTCGAACTGCTGGTGAGGCTAGAGAAAATCTTGCGGGTTATAGAAGTGACTTTGAAAATTTAGAAACAGATAATTTAGCTGCTAACTATCAAAATGTTTTTGCAGGTGCTAAAAATACTTTTAGTGGTGCTCAAAATACTTTTGCTGGAGCTAAAAATCAATTTGCAAATTTAGAAAACACAGCTGAAGACTTAACTGTTAACACACAACAAGCCGATTTTGAACGTGAGCAGTTTCAGCAAAGCCAATCAAATCTTTTAGGAAACCTTTCAGGAGCAGCAGGAAGTTCTGGTGTTGCTGGTTTAGCACAGTCTTTAGCTAATGCTGGTATGAACCAAGCAAGACAAAGCTCTGCTAGTATAGGGCAGCAAGAATCTGCTAACCAAGCCATGTCAGCTCAGCAAGCTGGAGCAAATCAAATGGCATCTGCCCAAGGAGCTCAAGCAGCTGAAATGGCTAAAATGCAAGGAGCAGCTAACCAACAACAAATGATAATGCAAGGAGCTTCTAATCAACAACAAATGCAGTTGGAAGGAGCTTCAAGACAGCAAGACGCTATTCTAAAAGGTTCACAATCACAAAGAGAATTAGAGTATCAAAAGGTACAAGGATTAATGTCTCTTGAAGCTGGTATGGCAGAATCATCTCAAGCATCTGCAGACGCTAATAAAAGTTGGGCTCAAAGAACTTTTAGTGATAGAAGATTAAAGAAAGATATAAAATTATTAGGATTATCGCCTAGCGGTATTAAAATTTACAGTTTTAAATATATAGACTCTAGCATAGGTAAAGATACTTATCAAGGGGTTATGTCAGACGAAATACCACAAGACGCAGTTGTTAAACATGCTAGTGGTTATGACATGGTGGATTATAGTAAGTTAGACGTTCAATTTATTAAAATATAACATATGGGTAATATAGTAGATACACAAGCTCTTTACAATGTAGGTAAAGCAATGGGTAGGGGCGAGACAAGAGATTATAGACAGCAAGATCAAATGATGAACATGATTGGAGGTCAAGTAATAGGAATGCTAGGTAATGCTTTTGCTAAAAGAGCTACTATGAGAAGAGAAGCTAGTAAAACTGCTACTAATGCTAATATAAATCTTGAAGATGGTGGTTATGATTCACGTATGTTAAACCAAGCAACATCTGTTGTGGAGAAGGGTAAAAAAGATCTTTACAAAGCTTCAGGTATTTTTAAGAATAAAAACAAAGGTGCAGAGTTAATAGAAAGAACAAATAATGATTTAAAAAACCTTCAGACTGGTATGGACTGGGTTAAAGATAAGGTTGACGTTTGGAAAGGTATATATGAAAATGGAACTTTTAAAACTAGTAAAGGTGATATGAAAGTTGGCATAAACCCAGCTTCATCAGTTGAGTCACAAGAATTAGCTTCTTCATTTGCTGATGGTTCTATTTATGATAATGTTATCTTTAAAGATGGTCAATGGGGTATTATGCAAACAGTAGATGCTGATGGTGATTTGCAAAGACCAGAGTTTATTTCACTAGATAAATTAGAATTACCAGAGTTAGACGAAAGTAAAGGTGTTTTAGATTTTGAAAAAGTGGCATCTAAATCAAGCGAAGAAAGAGGTTATAAAAGTCAAGATGGAGATTTTAGCCCTTTTAGAGCTGAAGCTAGAGAAGCGGGTTATGATGAGTATATGAATATGACTTATAATCAAATAAGCAGCAGATTTTTTAACAAAAGCAGTGATGGATCTTATCCTGCCTTAAACTATTTAATGCAAGAAGATGGTTTTACAATTGGTGGTATAAATTATCCCGCTATAAAAGATCCAAGTGATTTAAACGTATCTGCTGAAGAACAAATCGAAAGACAAAACATAGCTAGTGGTTATTTAGAAATGTTAAAGGGAGAAGACTTGCAAAGCAACGATAAATTAAACTTTTTACTAGACAATCAGTTTATGCCAGATGTAGAAGAAAAATTCCAAAGAGGTTTTAACAGTAGACCAGTTAAAGAAGAAAAAGAACAAGAGTACAAAAGCGCTTACAGCCAAACAGAAGTAGCAAGAATTGATAAGCGTAATTTAGCTCAAACTAATTTCAGCTCGTTTATGAAACCTGGTAGAAACAAAACAGAGGCTGAGCTGCAAAGCGAAATGCCTGGTGGAGCAAATTATGATCCAAACAATCCACAAGGAAGTGGAGAGGCGTCTACCAAACCAGCACCAACCCCTGCTCAGCAAATAGGGTGGGTTAATAAAAACATAAATGCTAATATAGAAATAGTTCACAACCCAAAAGACCCTGAGAGTGGTGAGGTGCAAAATGGTTATTACAAAATTATCAGGTATCAACAACCGAAAGAAGGTGCTAAAATAGAACCTAGATACGAGTTAATAAGCAAAGGGGATAATATAAACTTTGATGATTTAACTGAGTTTGATTACAACTTGATGAAGCTAGAAAATAGAATGGTAAAAAAATAAAATATGGCTAAGCAATCGTTTGGAGGACCATCATCAGGGTATCAAGAAGTTAAACGTGTAGACAACGGGGAGGTAGACTACAGTGTTGATGATAACCTAATATATGATATTAAAAAAAATAGTCAGGCTTACGGAGGTTCTGAAGCTGTATCTACGTTTTTTAATAGAATATTTGAAGATGAAGATGATAAAGGTTTAGTTAAAATAGAAAAAACTGATACAAAAAAACCTTCCTACTATGCTTTTAAATCAAGTCTTAGAGCTCTTGGTTTAGGAGACAATATTATAACTAATATGTTTGCTGAAAATGCCTCAGAAATGTACAGAGGTTTAAAAATTGGTGGATCACAAGCCGAGTCAACTTCAGCTGGTTGGGACGTGATGAGTAATGGAAGTTTTTCAACAACCGAAGAGATTGAAGCTTTGGTTGAAGCTGCAGAAAACGTGCCAGAACAAACCGATGCCGTCAAACAGTACGGTTCTAGATACGAGCAAATAAAAGAAGAAGATGGTGGTGTTATGGCTTTTGTGGTTGGTGTTGCTGAGAATCCAAAATATGTAAGAGATGTTGCAATTACTTCTTTAGCAAACATGGCTACGTCTTTTGTCACTTCTCCTGATGTTGCTGTAAGAGCTATAGCTGGAGGTGTGGCTGGAATGGTTACTAGCAAGCTTCCTGGAATTAGTAAAGCTTTAGGTTTTTTATCTGGATTTATGGGTAGTGTTTCTGGAAGTATGGATGCAGCACAAACCTACTCTCAGTTAATGCAAGAGCAGTTAAAGAAAGATGGTAAAAATTTTACCCCGGAAAATATAAGAGCTTTATTAGATGATGAAACAATCATTGATTTTGAAGATGAAAATGGTATAACTGCTTTAAACATGACTGGTACTAGGGCTGATATTTTAAAAAGAAGATCTATTAGACGTGGTGTTGCTATTGGGGTTGTAGATGGTCTTTCAACTTTGATTGCCGGTAGAACAGCCGCTGGAGGTGTTGGTAAAATAAGTACTAAAGCGGTGAGAGGTGTAAAAGCAACAGCTGAAGCAATGGCTGGTGGAATAGCTAGTGAAATTTCTGGTCAAACTTTTGGCGGACAAGAATACGAAGCTGGAGAAATATTAACAGAAGGTATTGCTGAAAAGGGTATAGCAACCACCGGTGTTAGTGTTTTGCCAAATGTTTTTAAAAAAACAGGTATATATAAGATAGGTAAACAAACTTTTACTGAGTCAGAATTTGTTAAACAAATAAACAGCATGGACGATGCTACTTTAGCTGCTGCTAATGTAAAAGTTGAAAACGATACGGCGTTAGAAGGTTTAGTTAGAACAAGACAAGGTGATGCTTACATAGATTCTCAAATAAATGCAAAAGTAAAAGACGCTAAAGATAGGAAAGAGCTTGTTAAACTACAAAAAGAGTTACGAAAAGCTGAGAGTGACGCTGCTAAAAAAGACTCCTATGCTGTCCCTGATGCTGATTTAAAAGTTCAAGCAATACAAGATAAAATAAACGCTATTATAAACAAATACTCTAGCGTAGATGGTAGAAGCTCTGAAGTTAGAGCTAGAGCAAAAGCCGGTAAAGAAATTAAACAAGCTAGACAAAAAATATACTTAGACGAAACAGAGCAGTTTGCTGAAGTGAGTAGTGAGCAGTTGGATTTTGATCCATACGAAGCGTTTGATACTAATAAAGAATACGTAAGTGCTTACGTGAGTAGAGTTATGTCTGGCATGGATCTTTCTGAAATGACGCAAAAACAAATATCAGCAGAAGCTAATAGACTTGCGGCAGATGCAAACAATAGTGATGGCGTTAACATCGTTAGAGGTGCTGATGGTCGTGGAAAAATAATGATAAACAGAGAGGTGGCAGCAGAGGTTGAGGCTATGAACGTTGGCTCTCATGAGGTGTTACACTCTGTTATGGACGGCGCTTTAAGACAAATGGAACCTGCTGAAAGAAAAGTAGTTATAAAACAGTTTAAAGATCAAATAAGAACAAATCTTGGTCAAGAGGTTCTTGATTTAATAAATGTAAGGCTTGTTAGTGCCTACACTAATAAAGAAGGTAAACTAACAATAGACCTTGAAGAAACAGTAGAATGGTTTACAGCATTGTCAGATATTATAGAAAATAAAAAAAATAATATTACTTACAAAGAAAACAAAGGTTTTTTTGATACAGTAAAAGATAACATTGCTGGTTTGTTTAACAGAAGCACACCTTATGAAAAATTAAGTATAAAAACCGGAGAGCAAGCTTTTAACTTTATGAAAGAATATAGTAAAAGTGTTAAAGCTGGTCGACTTAGCGAAAGTATGGTTGAGTTTGCTGGACGTAACAAATCAGCTTCTGGATCTTCTTTTTCTAAAAATAGAGGTAGGCTTATTGACGATATAAACGATTTACAACAAGGTGCTACCACTAAAGCCGAGTTTCAAAAATCAAATATATTTAACAATGTATTTGAAGCGATACAAAATGGTGGTGCTATAAACAATTATATAAGAAGTTTACAGATGAGTCCTGAAAAAACTCGAGAAACTATAGACTCTGTAACTGATCGTTTGATAAACTTTAATCCTGCTGCAAAAAGAAAAGATGGTACTGTTATTGGGCCAAAAGGTCTTGGTGAGTTTATAATGGCTAACGTAGGTTTTGGCAAGTTAGATGCTGCTAAAAAACTAGCTGTTAAAGGTGAAAAAACAAAAAGAGA
>Ga0209830_10000886_pt1 | contig 28601 bp, 35 predicted proteins | sample ArcticOcean_MG_C_12_FD_187439 | JGI IMG/M metagenome (GOLD analysis project Ga0209830, IMG submission 187439) | Marine microbial communities from western Arctic Ocean - ArcticOcean_MG_CB8_130 (SPAdes) (version 2) | ecosystem: Environmental > Aquatic > Marine > Oceanic | place: Arctic Ocean...
TGATCCAGTTACTCATCATTAAAAATAATAGTATTTACTCTTAGTCTATTAGCATTAGTAATAAAATCAATAAGATTGCCTTTATAGCTTCCAGTGATACTCTCGGCATTACCAATTACGAGTCTAAACGGTTCTTCTATCAGCATATTGAATTCATCTCCAGCTTGAAACAATTGATATTCAATCAATTCATTATTTGAATAAATTTCTACCCAACACTCATTAGTAAATAGGAGTGATAGTTCATTATCTTTTTTTGGATTGGATTCAATCTGGGACTCGGATTCAACAATAGGAATAATTAATTCCTTCTTTAAATTAAGAATACTAGCCTCAATAAGTTTAGCGCTGTCTAATGAAAAATTATTGCTTGTATTAACGATATCTAATTTATCGTCACTATAATAAAAAAAATTATTATAAATAATGATTAATATTAAAAGGCTAATAATTATTCCTACACCTGTAATAAAAGGAAATATAGTTCTATTTAAGCTAGCAATTGACTTCTCCACAATTTCTTCTTGTCTATTCTCTGGTTCATATATTGGAGGGAAGGTACAATCAAGTGAAAGAAATTTTTGGTATTTAATAAAATAAGCCCGGGCAAAGCCCTCACTAGGAAAAATAGAGTAATCTCCAGATTCAATACCTTCAATATATTTTATATTCATTACGGCCTGTTCTGCGACTTGCTGAGAGGTCAGCCCAAGCTCTTCTCTAGAATCTAAGAATATTTTTCCCGTTTTAGCTGAACTGGCTGACTTTATATCCTCACTCATTATATTGACCTATGACTAATGAGTTTTTTACCTTTTACAGACTTAGTTAATTTACCTACTAGCTGACCACAGGCTCCATCAATTGCGTCACCTCTTGTAATTCTTAGAGTCGTAATAAACCCCTTATCCATTAAAATATTTTTAAAATTTGAAATATTCGTGTTGTTTGATCTTTTATAATCAGATCCATCAAAGGGGTTGAATGGAATTAAATTAATTTTGCAATAAATACCAGATAGAAGTTTTGCTAGCTGTCTAGCAAGTTCAGGCGAGTCATTTACGCCATCTATTAATACATACTCTATGGTTATATTTCTTTTTCCTTCATATTTATCAAGGTAATCATTGCATGATTTCATAAGCATGCTTATGGGATATTTTTTATTAATCGGCACCAACTCATCTCTTAATTCATTTATTGGAGCATGGAGAGAAATTGCTAAAGAAACATCAATTTCATCTGGAAGTTTATCTATTTGAGGGGTAATGCCAGAGGTACTAATAGTTATTCTCTTTCTAGAGAGACCATAACCCAATTGATCTTTCATAATTTTTGCGGATTCGATAACTGGACGAAAATTTAATAGCGGTTCTCCCATTCCCATAAAGACAACATTAGTAATGGGAGATTCATCGATGTCATTAAAATTTGCTAGCCATACTTGGCCTATGATTTCATCAGCTGTTAAATTTTTTTCAAACCCTTGAGCGCCTGTTGCACAGAAAGTACATTGGAGTGCACATCCTGCTTGAGAAGAAATACACAAAGTCATTCTTTTCTTTTCAGGAATTCTTACCATCTCTACCATAGATCCAGAATCCAGCTTAATTAAATACTTAATAGTCCCTTCAGGAGATTTATGAATTTCTTCGATAACTGGAGGTAATATATGAGCTATGGAATCAAGCCTCTCTCTTAAGGGCTTATTAAAGTCGGTCATCTTATTGAAATCAAGAACACCCTTTTGATGAATCCACTGTAAGAGCTGCTTAGCTCTAAATTTAGGCTCATTAATTTTTTTAAAGAAATCTTCTAGCGAACCTAATGAGTAACCTAAAAGATTTTCTTTAATTTCCAAAGCCTATTTAGACATTATTTCTTCATTTGTGAAAAAATAATTGATCTCCCTCAATGCGCTAGTTTCAGAATCAGATCCATGAACTGCATTAGCATCTATACTGTTAGCAAAATCAGCTCTTATTGTTCCTGGCTCAGCGTCTTTTGGATTGGTATTTCCCATAAGTTCTCTGTTTTTAAGAATAGCACCCTCACCTTCTAAAACTTGAACAAATACAGGTCCTGATGTCATGAATGTTTTTAGATCTTTAAAAAAGGGTCTTCCTTCATGCTCGGCATAGAAGCCGGAAGCCATTTCATCAGAAAGGTGTACTAATTTTCCAGCGACAAGATATAAACCATTTTCTTCAAATCTAGAAATGATTTTACCTATAAGGTTTTTAGAAACCGCGTCAGGTTTAATGATTGATAATGTTTGTTCAATTGCCATAATAATATTCCTTAAAAAAATTTAAGCCATTATATGGGACTTATTGATATTCTTCTATCCATAACATCTGAATAGCTTCAAGAATTTGTTCATTAGACTTTATTGGGTCACCAATAAATCCATCTAAATCACAAACTTTGGAGTGCAAGTCAGGAAAGCTTATCCACTGTGGATCAATATTAGGAAATTTTTCGTATAGTTCTATCGCTATATCACCAACATCAGTCCATATTAAATCATTCATCAGTGATCCTCTGATACCATATTTATATTATATTTAGGAAGCTCAATCTCGATTTCCTCTCCTAAAGGAGGGATAGCTTGACAGCTAAGTCTAGAGGTTTGTTCTAAACCCCAAGCCTTATCGAGCATATCTTCTTCAATATCACTAGCTTCCTCAAATGCATCAAATCCTTTGCGAACTATACAATGACATGTAGTGCAGGCACATGACATTTCACATGCATGTTCAATTCTAATGCCCTGCCTTAAAGCAGCTTCGCATATAGTTTCATCGGGAAGGCTCTCTATTTCTGCACCATCAGGGCAGAGGTCTGCATGAGGCCAAATTTTAATTTTTGCCATAATTTATACTGTAAAGCTTTCTCCGCAACCACATACAGCTTTGGCATTTGGATTTATAAACTTAATTCCTTTATTTAGGCCCTCTTCAGAGTAATCTACTAAACTACCTTGAAGAAAACTTAAACTGCTTTCATCTATAAAAACCTTACATCCATTTTTTTCAAAGACAATATTATCTTTGTCTAATGTGTCTACATAATCAAAAAAATATTCGTACCCGGAACAGCCTGCTTTTCTAACACCAATCTGAATACCAATACCCTTGCCTCGTGAATTAAGGCTATTTAAAAAATGAGTAATTGCTTTATCAGAAAAATTTAAATCAGTTGGGCTAAAACTTTCCATGACATGACCTCTACTGCTTTGACTCGTAATTTTCTATTGCTTCTTTGATGGAATCTTCCGCTAAGACAGAACAATGAATTTTTATTGGTGGTAACTCCAAAGCATCTACTATTTCTTTATTTTTAATCTCTTTAGCCTCTTCCAGAGTCTTACCTATAAGCATTTCTACTAATTCGCTTGAAGATGCTATGGCTGAACCACAGCCATAAGTCTTAAATTTAACATCTGTAATAATGTGGCTATTGCCTTGGGGTTTGCATTTTATTTGTAATTTCATTACATCTCCACAAGCTGGAGCTCCAACCATTCCAGTTCCTATATTTAATTCAGATGGATCAAAACTACCCACATTGAATGCCTTAGGGTTGTTAAGAGTATTTTCAAATTTATCAACTACTTTTTTACTATATGCCATAATTAGTTTTTCCTGTTTAGTGAGTATTCCATTGAACTGTATCAAGATCAACGCCGTCTAAATGCATCTCCCATAGTGGCGAAAGTTCTCTCAATCTTTCGACTACATTATGTAATATGGATAATGTTTTATCTATATCCTCTTCATTGGTAAATCTACCAAATGAGAATCTAATAGAGCTATGAGCCAATTCATCCTTCCTGCCCAAGGCTCTTAGAACATATGATGGCTCTAAGCTCGCAGATGTGCAGGCAGAGCCTGACGAAACAGCAATATCTTTTAATCCCATAATCAAAGATTCTCCTTCTACAAAATTAAAACTAATATTTAATATATTAGGTACTTTGTTGTCCACATCTCCGTTTATATATGCATGCTCGATCTTCATAGCTTCTTTTAAAAATTTTGTATGGAAAGCTTTTATTTTTTCATGATCTTCTTTCATTTGTTCTTTGGCGATCTTAAACGCCTCTCCCATTCCAACTATTTGATGTGTAGGAAGGGTTCCAGCCCTCATACCTCTTTCATGACCTCCTCCATGGATAAGAGCTTCTATTCTTACTCTTGGCTTTCTTCTTACAAACAAAGCTCCAATTCCTTTAGGGCCGTATGTTTTATGGGCAGAAAATGACATCAAATCTACAGGAAGTGTTGACAAGTCTATATCAACCTTTCCTGTACTCTGAGCGGCATCAACATGAAAGAATGCACCTGCTTTTCTTGTAATATTTCCTATTGCCTCTAGATCGTTAAGAGTTCCAAGCTCATTATGAATATGCATGATTGAAACTAAAATAGTTGTATCTCTCATGGCGGCTTTAATGGCTTCTGGTGATATTATTCCGCCCTCATCTGGGTCTAAGTAAGTGACCTCAAAACCTTCTCTTTCAAGCTGCCTACATGGATCAAGAACTGCTTTGTGCTCTATTTTTGAGGTAATAATATGATTACCTTTTGATTTATAGAATCTTGCAACACCCTTTATGGCTAAATTGTCAGCCTCGGTGGCTCCAGAAGTCCAAACTATTTCCCTAGGGTCGCAGTTAACAAGATTTGCTACATGAGATCTAGCCTCTTCTACTGCCTCGTCAGCCTTCCACCCATACCTATGTGATCTAGATGCTGGATTACCAAATTCTCCATCAGGGGTTAAGAATTCCATCATTCTTGATGCGACTCTTGGATCTACAGGGGTAGTTGATGCGTAGTCCAAATAAATTGTTGATTGTGTATTCATTTAATTAATCTCTCTTAAGCTTATATATGGGCTGTTATTCGATTCTACAAGTTTATTTATTGTTATTTTACTTAGGTAGCTATCAACCACCTCATTTAATTCATGCCAGAGATTGTGAGTATTGCACTTATTTCCGTTATGACAACTGCTTGAGCCATTACAGCTGGTTGCATCCATCACTTCCTCAACAGCATTCATAATCTCTTTTACTGAAACTTTTGATGGATCTTTTGCATAAAGGTAACCACCGTTTCTACCTCTAATGCTTTTTACTATTCCGGCAAGTCTTAACTTTCTAAAAATCTGCTCTAAATATGTTATTTCTATATCTTGATTGGCAGAAATATCAGAAAGTGAAACTGGACCATTCGACCCTAGAATACTTAGCTCTGTTAGGGCATTTACAGCATATCTACTTTTCGTGGTTAATCTCACGGGTGAATTATAAATACCTGACTATTTTAGTCAAGTATTATATTCATGCCTAATCTATCTGCAACTTGATGATAGGATTCAACAACGTCACCTAGACCTTGTCTAAATCTATCCTTATCCATTTTTTTTAATGTCTCGGAGTCCCAAAGCCTACAACCATCTGGAGTAAACTCATCAGCAAGTAATATCTTGCCTTTGTAAACACCAAACTCAACCTTAAAATCAACCAAAATCAACCCTGAGTTAATGAAAAGTTCAGTGAGAATGGTATTAATTTTATATGTCAGTGATTTCATGTCATCAATCTGATCTTTAGAGGCCCACCCAAATGATAGAATATGCTCATCATTGATGAGCGGATCTCCAAGCTCATCATCTTTAAGAAAAAACTCAAACAAAGGACTATCAAGGATCAAACCGTCCTCTGTTCCAAGCCTTCTGCATATTGAGCCAGATGCCCTATTTCTTATTACGCACTCGATTGGAAACATGTCTAGTTTATAAACTAGCGAATCAGTTGTATTTAAAACCTCTATTAGGTGAGTCTCTACACCATTCTTTTGAAGATGCTCTAAAATAAATGCATTAAATTGATTGTTGACTGAACCTTTACCCATTAGTGCTTCCATCTTCTTGCCATCGAATGCAGAAGTATCATCACTAAAATGCATTATCAAATGATCATCATTGGATGTTGTGAATAAAGATTTTGCCTTACCTTTTGTAATTTCTTGTATTTTTTCCATGATTACCCCTTAGTTATTATTTGTTAGTTATTAGCTATTAGTTAAGTGCTTCGTTTATTCTAGAAAGAAGTTGCTCTGCATCATCAATTTTACCATTCTTTGATATTGCTTTTACATAAGATTTATTATTTTCTTCAACAATATTTATTTCAAATTGGGCTTCTTCAGTAAAGGCTATTTCAGCATTATTGTTGCCAAGTCCTATGAATGATAAAAATCCTCCTTCTTTCTCTTTTACATAACTAACGTACAAGACCCCTTTGCTTCTATCTCTGTCATTAGAAATAATATTGGCAGCTGATAATGCTTTGCTGACTGAAGACCACGCTCTATTAAAACTTAAGTCTAGCTCGATTACCGTTTGACCATTCTCAGTAAAAATTTTTGCTTTCTTTTTTTCATTAAGGTTTTGTGCTGCTAATGATGTTCCCGAAAAGCTATCTATAGATTCTGCAAAATAATTTACTACATTTTCAAGCTCTGATTGAATTAGCTCTACATTACTAACAAGTTCATTAGAGTCTTTGGATACTTGTGTTAAAAATATCTCTGTTGAGGCCTCTTTGATACCATGTTCTATTGTCATCTTTAAAATTGATGATTGATCATAATCAATAACTATTTCTCCGGTATTTGCATCAGAGCTTAATATTTGAAAAGATGATGTATCCCAATAACTTTTAGAGATTGGCCATGAAGTAGATGGTAATGTTTCAATATAAATCCACATTAACTCACCTAATCTTCGCAATTGAACAGAGCTATTACCTGATGATGCAAATATCTGACGTGGCTTAGGCACATCCTGATCATTTTTAATTTCATTGGGCTTGCTAACTGGATAATGATTTTCTGAATTTACTGGATCTAGATTTTCTGGAAGAGAAATATTAGATTCAACGTTCTCATTAAGAAAATCATATTCTGTTGTTGGAAACATTCCCTCTGGTCCTGATATATATGAGCATGAGGAAATAAAAAGTATTGCCCCAATTGACCAAAGTATCATTAATTTTTTAATCATAGTATTCCTAGTTGTTTAATTTCAGACATAACATCGTCCTGATAAGTTCCATCTAATTCCACTAAAGGCAACCTAATTGCATTTTGAATTAGGCCCATTTTATAAAGCATCCATTTGGCAGGTATTGGATTAGATTCAATAAATAATAATCTAAAAAGCTCTTTATTAATAAAGTTTAATTTTTTTGCATCATTCAAGTTATTAGACTTAACCATGGAACAAATATCTGAAATTGATTTTGGCACTATATTTGCTGCAACGGAAATTACTCCATGAGCCCCAAGAGTAAGTGATTCCATAAAAGTAGGGTCATCGCCTGAATATATAGAAAAATTGTTGCTAGCATGACTGGAAATCTTAACCAATTCTTTAATTCTATCCATGCTATCTAGGGCTTCTTTTATTCCAACAATATTCTTATGCTCAGAGAGCACTTGAACACTTGCTGGAAGAAGATCACAGGCTGTTCTTGAGGGGACATTATATAAAATTTGAGGGATATCAACTGAATTTGCTATTGCCTCATAGTGAGCAATTAAACCTCGTTGATTTGGTTTATTGTAATAAGGCGTAACAAGAAGAACATAATCAGAGCCAAGTTTTTTTGATTCTTGTGTTAGCTCAATAGCTTCCTGAGTTGAATTTGCACCTGTTCCTGCAATTACAGGTATTCTTTTATTTACATGCTTAACGGTAAAATCAATAACATCTATATGCTCTACAGGATTAAGTGTTGATGACTCACCAGTAGTTCCAACGGATACAATTCCATTAGTTCCTTTTGCTATATGCCACTCAATTAACTTTTCTAAAGACACATAATCAACATCCCCATTTGGAGACATAGGAGTAACTAAAGCAACTAAACTTCCATGTAATGCTTGCATCAAAAATAATTACAGTAAAAAATAGAACTATACACTATTTTAAATCAAATCTAATTAGGAAATCTTATGACAAAAAAACTAGAAGGTAAAAAATGTCCAAACTTTAAAGCTGAGTGTACAAGCAGCTTAACACTCTCAAATAAGGATTTTATTGGTAAGAACCTAGTAATATATTTTTATCCAAAAGATAGCACGCCTGGATGTACAACTGAAGGACAAGACTTCAGGGATAGTTATAAGAGATTTAAAGAACTTAATGTTGAGATAATTGGAGTTTCGCGTGAAAGCATTAAATCTCACGAAAATTTTAAATCCAAACAATCTTTTCCCTTCGAGCTTCTGTCTGATCCAGACGAGAAAGTTTGTAATGCATTTGATGTTATGAAATTAAAATCAATGTACGGAAGGCAATATATTGGAATAGATAGAAGTACCTTTTTAATAAATACCGATGGGAAAATTATCAAAGAATGGAGAACTGTAAAAGTTCCTGGACATGTTCAAGAGGTTCTGGAGATAGTCAAAGACTTAACTTAGGGATTATTTAGTTTGCTGGCCAGGCATTCCAAACAGCCTTGATAAAAGTGGCCATAGGTATTGCAAAAAATACGCCCCAGAAACCAAACATACTACCAAAAATAAATACTGCTAATATAATAGCCACTGGATGAAGTTTTACAGCATCTGAAAAAATAATAGGAACTAACAAGTTACCATCCAGGGCTTGAAGAAGAAGATATAAGCCTAAAAGAATATAAAAAGAAGGCTCTAGACCAAATTGAAGCAATCCAACTACTATTACAGGGATCGTAACTAAAAAAGCCCCAACATAAGGAATAATAACCGACAGGCCAACAAGGACTGAAAGCAATGCAGAGTATTTAAGCCCTACCGAGGTGAAAATAATTGCAGCAGCTGTTCCAACTATAAATATCTCAAGAGTTTTTCCGCGAACATAGTTACTTAACTGCCCATCCATCTCTTTCCAGACATTGGAAAGCATTTCTCTTTTTCCAGGTATTACTTTGATAAGGCCATCGATAATATTCTTTCTATCAAATAAGAAGAAATATACCAAGATTGGAAATAGTATTATGTAGAGAAGGACTGTAATCGTACTTTGAATTCCTGATATAGAGGATTTCACAAGGTTTTGTGTAATGGAAGTAAGCTCAGATGAAACCGCTTGGAAGAAAATAGAAATTTGTTCAGAAGAAATAAGATCTGGATAAGAGGCAGGAAGTGCAGTAACAAATATTAGAAAGTCATTAAATAAATTTGGGATGTCTAAAACAAATGCCTGCAACTGAATGTATAGAAGCGGAACAAGCCAAACCAGAAGAGTTAAAGATATAACAATAAATATTAAAAAAGTAACTAATAATGATACTTTTTTACTAACATTGAAGGATTCAATCTTTTTTTGAACACCAACAAGCAGATAGGCAACAACTATACTAATTAAAAAGGGAGTTAAAACAGATCCGAAAAAAGTAAACATAGCCATAGTAAAAATAATTAACGCAGAAAAGATAATGGTCTCTTCATTATTAAAGATTTTTTTAAAGAAACTATTTAGCTGTTCAAACATTTTTTACTTTTATAAATTTTTTATTGAAACTTTTCATACAAAAATACAGTCAAATAAATTGTACATATAATATATGTATACAATAACAAGAGTTTATAGTAATCGAAAATGCTCTTTTATGTTAGTTTTACAAGTAAATCGATTTTTATTAAATATGAAAAATTAAAATGAAAAATTATATTAATATCATCCTAATAGGCTTTATTTCTTATTCATTTAGTGATGAGGCGATTGACTTATCGCTTCCTGAACTTGGCGACAGAGTTTCAGGGGCAGTATCCTCAAGTCAAGAAATAGCTATTGGAAATCAATTTTTAAAACAAATATATTCTCAAGCTCCGTTAATATCAGATCCATTGATATATGAATATACTGAATTATTAATTTATAGGCTCTCGGAATATAGCCAAGTAAAAAATAGGTACTTTTCAGTATTACTAATCGATGATAGCTCCCTTAATGCTTTTGCCGCTCCTGGTGGAATAATAGGAGTAAATGGTGGTCTTTTTTTAAATGCGGATAATGAAGGACAATTTGCATCCGTTTTATCACATGAACTTGCTCACTTAAGTCAAAGACATTTTGCTAGAAATGTCTTGCAATCAAAGGATTCAAGTCTAGCTTCCGCCTTGGTAATGGCATCATCAATCGCCATCGCATTGATAAGCAATAATCCAAATGCAATGGCAATAGGACCTGCTGCAATTCGAACTCAAAATCTAAGATACAGTAGACTCTTTGAAAAAGAAGCAGATAGAGTAGGTTTTATAAATCTTATGAAAGCAGGATATGCCCCAAAATCAATGGGAGAGATGTTTGAAAATATGAATAATATGAGAAGACTATCTGGAGATACTCCTCCTGAATTCCTTCTAACTCATCCGCTTAGTTCTTCCAGAATAAGTGATGCCTTTAATGCTGCTGAAAATATTTCTGAAATAGGATCGAAGGAAGATAGTCTTGAGTATTCACTTATTAAAGCTAGACTTGAAATATATTTTGAGCAAATACCTTCAAATTCAGTAAGAATTTATAAATCAAGAGTGGCTGAAAATCCATCGGACTCAAATTTATATGGTCTTGCTCTTGCATATAATAAAATTAATAATTTTGATAAGAGTGTTCAGCTTATTGATAAATTACTAGCTAGATATCCAAAGAATTTACTTTTAAATACATCTAAAGTTGAAATATTGACTAGGGCAAAAAGATTTAGGGATGCTCTAGATCTAGTTAATATTTTTTTAGAAATCTCACCTCAAAATTATCCTCTGTCAATTACTAAAGCAAAATTGTTGATTGAAATGGGTAGATATGATGAATCAGAAGAACTTATCAGAGATCAATTATTACGTAAAAACAGTAATCCAGAGTTATGGCTTCTTCTTTCAGAAATTCAAAGAGACAGTAAAAATATTGTTTCTTATCACCAGAGTAGAGCTGAATACTTTTTACTTCTTGGTGAGAATGAGCAAGCCCTAAATCAATTAGAATTCGCAATAAACCTCACAAAGAATAACTTTCAAGTCTCAGAAAGAATAATGACAAAAATTATTACTATTAAAAGAACAATTGAGAAATCTAGAGGTCTTTAAGCGAAGAGTTTTTTGAAATTTTATTGCCTGTATAAGAAAGAACAGCTGCAAATGGAATTGCTAGAACTGGCATCACACTAAAACCAACACTTGCCATCTTACCCAAAGCAATAAAACTTACTCCTGTAAGATCTCCAAATCTTGTGATAAAGGTATCTATAAATACTGATGATTTATATCTATCATTTTTATTTAAGAAGCTGTAAATGGTTTCACGCGTTGGTTTATTAATTCCGTATTCAAATAGCCTGAGGGCAACAGTTGCAATTGCCACGACCGTTATGGATGGCATTAGGCCATAGGAAATAAAAGCTAATAAAAATAAGAACCCATATGAAATAAGTATATTTTTAATTCCCCAGTACTTAATAATATTATTTGTTAGAAATAATTGGGTAATCAATGTCAACGGTGTTACTACTTGCTCTATTAAACTAAAAAATATTATTCGTTCCTGAGGGTCTTGTGACCAGTCATCAATAATCGTTATAGCAGTAACCCAGTGAACCGTCATTAAGGCGGTCCATATCCAAGTATATAAGGCTATAGATCTTATTTCAGAAGTCTTAATTACATTTTTAATTGCATCTAAACTCCCTCCGCCTACTTCTTCTGATTGATGGGTCTCTTTTGCAGAAGTACTGTTGTTGATGATAAAAATAGCAACCAGCATTGCAAGAAAAAGCAAGATAGCAGCTGATAGTGAAAAGAATTCCAATCCAAACTCTTCGAATGAATACGCAAATCTTTTAGATATTTCAGAGCCAAAAAAGGCACCTATGGAGCCGCCTGCGGCTATGACGCCATAAAAACTTCTTGATTTAGAATTTCTAAAAATATTTATTATCAGTACCCAAAAAATTGATACCACAAAGAAGGAATAAACATTACACCAAATATAAAATATTTGACCAAGGAGAATTGAATCTCCCATATCTAGAACTCTCCAAGAGTATAAAAAAGCTAGTAAATTAAGAATTAAAAAAGAATAGCAAGAAATAATAATTTTTTTAAGATTTGATCTAGATGCTACCCATGAGTAAATTGGATTTACTAAAAGCATTGCAAGAGCTCCTGCTGCAAGCAAGAGTGGGAGATCTGAGGCATTTTGAACAGCCATCTCATTCCTTACAGGCCTTAAAATATACCAGGAAGAAAGAACTAAAAAGAATAAGAAACCGGATAGCAATGATTCTTTTGAGAAAGTTTCGAGATTTCTTCCGATTGCATTTTTTATAATTTTCATAATTAATTATGTGTAAAAAGTGGTGGGTCGCACAGGATTCGAACCTGTGACCAATTGATTAAAAGTCAACTGCTCTACCAACTGAGCTAGCGACCCGAGGTTATACACATTAAAAAAAGGTGATTATTCCATATTTTTCAATAACTGCAAGGCCAAAGATGAAGCAGTGTTATTTGGGTACTCTCTAACCACAAATCTATACCTATCTTTTGCCATATCTAAGTCATTATTTTTAAGATAGATATCGCCAATTTTTTTATGGGCAAGTGGCACTCTATAGTGCTCAGGGAATGAAGAAATTAGTTCCATAAAATAGTCTTTAGACGCATCTAAATCATTGTTAATAATAGAAATTTCTCCAAGCCAAAAGTACGATAGTGGTGTCTTCTCATCATCCTTAAAACTTTCTACGAAATACTTAAAGAGAGTAAATGCTTTTTCAAAATTCTGAACCTCAAGGGCTTTAGTTGCTGAGCTATAAACGTCTTCTTTACTTTTTACATCCTCAATCCCTTTAAATCTAATCAGAGAGTTCGTACTTAAAGGATCAGACTTTTCATTATCTGCATCATTTTGCGAACCTGCAGACTCTTTTATGAGCTTTTCAATGAGGTATTCCTGGGATTCAACTTTATTTCTTAAATCTGCAATCTCTATCTCAAGCTCTTGCATCTTTAAAAAAAGAATATCGGCCTGAACAATTTCTTTATCTTCAGCAAGTATTGGAAATGATAAAAATCCTAATAAAATTGATGAGAGTAAAGAAAAATGAAGTTTCATAAATTAATTTATCTCTGCTCTTCTGTTTTTTGCATGACTAACCTCATCAGCTCCGAATGCAAGGGGTCTTTCTTCTCCATAACTCTTTACAGATACTCTAGATTTATTAATCCCGTTAAGTGCGAAATAATCTTTGACAGACTCTGCTCTTCTTTGCCCTAAAGCCAAATTATATTCTCTTGTCCCTCTTTCATCAGCATGACCAGAAATCGTTATCTTAATTGCTGAGTTATTTTTCATTGCAACAACTGCTCCTTTTAAGGTTTGAATAGACTTACTTGAAAGATTGAAGCTATCAAATTCGAATAAAATTGTAGCATTGGTAAAAATTGCTTTAGTTTCATAATCAAGGGTAGCTTCTTCTGCAACCGATGCTTGAACTGTTTGAATATTTCTATCATACAAAGTTTCTTCAGTTACATTCATACTAGAGCATGACGATAGAACAATGGTAAATATAACCATTGCGAAAAAATTATTAGTAAGTTTGTTTGATGTCTTAAACATTATTATCTCCTGTAAATTATCTTAAAAATCCTGACCATGAGGGCTCTCTAACCTCTCCTTGTTTTGCAGGGAGCTTGAATCTAGCCCCGCTAAGAGTCACTCCAGCAAGCAAACCTAACTCATCTTCAGTTGTAGCATAGATTATCACATTCCCATTAGGAGAAATACTAGGAGATTCATCTAATCTTGACTCTGTAAGAGGCCTAACAAAGTTTTCATCAAAGTATTTCAATGCAATTTGAAATCTATTATTAGATCTATGAACAAAAATAGCGCCGTCCCCATTTGCTAAATAGGATGCTTTAGCATTGTAGTTGCCTTCAAAAGTAATTCTTCTTGGTTTGGAATTAGATTTTCTTAAATCAATTTCATAAAGCTGAGGAGACCCGGCTCTTCCAGAAGTAAACATTATTCTTGAACCATTTGGAGACCATGATGATTCGGTATCTATAGAATAATGATTCGTTAATCTTGTTAAATTTTTATTTTTTAAGTTCAATATATATATTTCTGCATTGCCATCTTGGAACAAGGTTAGCGAAAGAAATTTCCCATTTGGTGACCAGGATGGAGAGCTTATTTGTGTGCTATTTTCTAATGCGATCTCTCTATTACCTGATGCAAGGTCCTGGATAAAAACCTTTGCCATTCCTGTTTCAAAAGAAACATATGCAACTTTTTTAGAATCAGGTGACCAGGATGGTGAAATGATAGGCTCAGTGCTCTTCAGAAGGATTTGCTCATTAGCTCCGTCAGCGTCGGCAATAACAAGTTGAAATAATGATCTATCTGGAGCTCTCTCTTCTGTTACATAGAGAAGTTTTGTTGATGCCACACCCTGCAACCCTGTTATTTCTTCATATATTCCGTCACTAATATAATGCGACAGCTGTCTTATTTTATTAGGGATTCCAAAAACCTTTGACGTTCTTATTTTCTTTTCTTTTCTCACATCATAAATATCATACGAAACAGATAAATTAAACTTACTCTCTGAAATTAATGAGCCCAGGACAATAAAATCTATACCAAGTAATTTAAAATCCTTATATTTAATTTCTTCCTGATTTAGAGGTACAGAGATAAGCTGACTATTATCAAGAATAACAAACTCACCTGTTCTTTTCATGTCACTCTTAATAATACTATTGATCTTTTTACTGATTTTTTGGGGGCCATTAAAATCAATTACTGCCAAGCTGTATGGATTATCTGATCCTTGAGTAATTTCAAGAACAAGCTCAGCATAAATAAAATTTGGAATTAACAATAACAGTAATAATTTTTTCATGATGATGGATTAAAGGTGATAACTATATTTCTAAAATTATTTTGATACATATTGTATGGAATTTTATTAAAGAAGCTAAAAGTTTCAACTCTTTTGATAGCCTTAATGGCAGAATTATCAAAACGTATATTTCCACTACTCTTAATTAAATCAACATCTACAATTCGGCCATTTTTATTTATAGTCATTCTGAGATCACAGATTAAGTCATTTTGAATGTTCTGAGGCTTTACCCATGCCGATTGAATAAATTTAATAATCATGTTGCTAAAAACATTAATTTGAGATTCTTCTGAATTTTTAGCTATTAGCTGATCCTCTTGAATTAGAGAGTCAATATTTGTAGATTGTATCTCTGGGACAAATTGAATTTTATTTTCTTCAACTGTTTCTATTGGGATTTGTGTAATAGCTTTTTTAATTGCTGGGGTGATCGTTTTTGTTAATTTTTTGACTTCTTCTTCAAAGATTAGATTAACGCTTACTGACTGACTTAAAACTGGTCTAAGTTGTTTTTCTGAATAAAAAAAACCTATCAGGTATAGAGCAACCACAGCATGTATTGAAAATGATATAAATGAGGCTATAAAATAATCGTATTTAATCTGCATAGCCTGTGGTCACTATTCCTATTTTTGATATGCCAACACTTTGCACAGCTGCCATTGCTTTTGCAACGCTATCAAAAATAACCCCCTTATCACTTTGAAATACAATTTCAATTTCTGGGTTAGCCTCAAAAATAACAGAAGATTTTCTTTTTAGCTCCTCAAGACTTATTGGAAGAGTTTCCTCTCCTACATTTAAGTAATAGTTTCCTGAGACATCTATAGATATAACTAAAGGCTCATTCTGTATAGACATTTTAGTGGTATCTGTATTTGGAAGATTTACCTCAACTCCTTGAATTAATAGAGGAGAGAGAACCATAAATATTATTAGAAGTACCAACATTACATCAATATAAGGAACTACATTGATCTCTGCTTTCAGTTTCTTTTTTTTTGAAAGCCTATATATCATTTATTTTTGATTGACTGCTTATAAAAGATACTGGCAAGCTCTTCTGAGAAGATAACTGTTGACTGCGTTATGGACTCTGATTCAGATACATATTTATTGAAAGCAATAACTGCTGGTATGGCTGCAAATAAACCCATTGCAGTTGCTACTAAAGCCTCAGATATCCCAGGTGCCACTGCATTAATAGTTGCTTGCGTTGCATCGGATAATCCCTGAAAAGAAGTCATAATGCCCCATACAGTTCCTAGAAGACCTATATATGGACTAACAGAGCCTACATTGGCTAAAAAAGATAAATGTTTGTTCATTTCCTCCTCATCTGAAGCGATTGCTACTCTCATAGATCTATTAAGACCCTCTAGATCTAACTCAGTAATTTCTTTATCTGAGCTGATTTGAGAGAACTCTTTGAAAGCACTTTTAAAAACACTCAAGGATCCGTGAAGTGGAATATTCTCATTAGAAATTTCTTTATACAGATCAGTTAAATTCTCTCCGCTCCAAAATTTTGTTAAAAAACTAGAATTTATATCTTTAATTTTTTTATAGAAGTTATGTCTCTCAACTATGACGATCCAAGTAAGCAAAGAGGCTATAAGAAGAATTAACATGACTGTTTTTACAACTACCCCGGCTTCTAAAAATAAATTTATTACAGATATATCATTCATTTGGTTCACCTTTATTAAAGATTAATAGTAAATCATTAGGGAAGATTTGTGGTTTTTTTGTAATAAGATTGATGAGGCATACTTCTACAACACCCCTGCATAGAACTTGTTCATGTTCCGGATTAACTATTAATTGATTAAAGACCATCCTAGCATTAGATTTTTTTTCAATCGAAGTTTGAATAACAAGACTATCTTCAAGTTTGGCAGGGAGAAGAAAATCTATCTCTGCTCTCTTTACTACGAATGCTAGATTTTTCTTTACTAACTCTTTATGAAAAATTCCATTTTCAAATAGAAAATTAGATCTAGCCCTTTCAAAAAATTTTAAATAGTTGGCATGATAAACAAAGCCTTGAAAATCAGTATCTTCAATGTAGATATCAAAAAGAAATTCTCTATGCTGTATATGTTTTTTCATGCAACTCTATATCTGCCTGAAATAACTCAAGAATAATTTGGATAAAATCAGGCCATAAAAGATCAACGGTAACTAGATTATTCTTAATTTTAGGGTTTATGGAGCAAGCTAAAACCCTTACTTTTATAGGTCTATTATTAAACTTGTAGACGAGTGCTGGTTTTAGATGATTCTGTCTTGATGAGGCAATAACCTGATCCCACCAATCCGGTCTAGGTTCAGCGCCACTTCCGTAGGCTTTACATTCAATACACCAATTACCGAGCATTAGATCTGGAAGCTCTTTTGTTCTTGTTTGTTCTAGTATTCTTTTTACTGGATTGGATAAATTAAGATCTTTAATGAATAGATTAGCTATTTGCCTTTCAAAGGCAGCTCCTTTTGCTCTTGAGTTAACAGGCAAAATTAATCCTCAGCCTCAAAATTATCTGGAAACTCTGCGTTGGTATGAACTTCCTGAACATCATCAAGGTCATCCATAAAGTCCATGATTTTCAATACCTTTTCAGACATCTCTTGATCAATTGCAATTGATAATTCTGCTCTGAAGGTTAAATCTGCATTGGTATTATCTATATTTTTAGCCTTTAGTGCTTCTAGGACATTATTAAGATCAGTGCTTCCGGTAATGATTTCAAAGTATTCGCCCTCGTCAACCAAGTCCTCAGCTCCTGACTCAAGGACAATCTCCATTAAATCGTCTTCGGAGTAATCTTTAGAGATATGAATAATGCCGATTTTATTAAAAAGATATGAAACGGATCCATCGGTTCCTAAATTACCACCATTTTTTGAAAATGCGTGGCGAACATCTGAAACTGTTCTATTTCTGTTATCCGTCATTGTTTCAACTAAGATAGCTACTCCACCCGGTCCATAGCCCTCAAAAGTTATCTCTTCAAGTGACCCAGTTTCACCTGTGCCTGAGCCCTTTTCAATTGCCCTCTTAATATTGTCCTTTGGCATATTAGCTGCATTTGCTTTATCTAATGCCAATCTTAATCTTGGATTGTCATCTGGATCAGGACCACCTTTTGAAGCAACTGTTATTTCTCTAATAACCTTTGTCCAAACCTTTCCTCTAGAGGCATCTTGCCGGGCTTTTCGATGCTTTATATTTGCCCATTTTGAATGACCTGCCATTTATTAATCTTCCTTGTGCGTGCTGACTATTTTAAGTTCTTCAAGTTGCGCATCATCAACTTTACTTGGCGCATCAGTTAAAAGGCATGTGGCACTCTGCGTCTTGGGAAACGCTATAACATCTCTTATGTTAGAGGTATCTGTAACTAGCATAACAATTCTATCTAACCCAAATGCTATTCCACCATGAGGAGGACATCCAGATGAAAGGGCTTTTAATAAAAAGCCAAATTTACTATCTGCCTCTTCTTTAGATATATTTAAAATCTTAAATATTGCTTCTTGCATTTCCGCATCAAAAACTCTTAAAGAACCTCCACCAATTTCATAGCCGTTAAGGACTATGTCATATGCATGAGCAATGGCTATTTCTGGAGACTCTTCTAGTTCGTTAGATGAGCATTTTGGAAGTGTAAAGGGATGATGAAGTGAGGTAAGATTTCCTTCTCCATTTTTTTCAAACATTGGGAAATCCACTACCCAGCAAGGCGCCCATTTTGAAGTAAATAGATCTAAATCTTCGCCAATTTTTTTAATAAGGCTACTCATACTTAAATTAACAACTGACTTCTTGCCAGCTCCAAAAAATAATAGATCATCATTTTTAAGACCTAACTCAGAAATTAATGAAGCAATAGTTTCTGGCTTTAGGAATTTTAGGATCGGTGATTGAAGGCCATTCTCCATATCACTAACATCGTTCACTTTTATATAAGCCAAGCCTTTAGCGCCAAGCTTAGAAACAAAATTAGTATATTCATCTATCTGGCCTCTAGATAGAGAGTTACCGCCTGGAATTTTTAGAGCTACTACTCTTGAATTATCATTTTTTGCAGGCTCAGCAAAAACTTTAAATTCTTCATCTTTTACTAAATCAGATATTTCTACTAACTTAAGGGGTATTCTAAGATCAGGTTTGTCACAACCGTAGTCTCTCATTGAGTCGTGCCAGTCAAGAATAGGGAATTTATCTAGCCTATCTCCACAAAACTTCTCGATTAATAGTGAAATCATATCTTCGCCAACTTCCATAATGTAGTTTTGATCTATAAAAGATGCCTCTATGTCAATTTGAGTAAACTCTGGCTGACGATCAGCTCTCAAGTCCTCATCTCTAAAACAACGAGCAATTTGATAATATTTATCCAAGCCGCCCATCATAAGTAACTGCTTAAATAGTTGAGGTGATTGAGGCAATGCAAAAAATTTGCCAGATTGAACTCTACTTGGAAGAACAAAATCTCTTGCTCCTTCTGGAGTTGCTTTTGTAAGAATAGGTGTTTCTATTTCATGGAACTCTTTTTCATCTAAATAGTTTCTAACTGCTGAGGTAATTTTTGATCTAGTTACTATCCTTTGATTCATTTCAGGCCTTCTAAGATCAAGAAACCTATTTTTCAGACGCACATCTTCATTTACATCCTGATAATCGTCTAAAGGAAATACTGGAGTTACGGCTTTGCTTAAAATCTTTATATTTTGAGCCTCGAGCTCAATCTCTCCTGTAGTCATGTTTTTATTAGCTGTGCCTTCAAGTCTAGCTCTTACAATTCCTGATATCTCTACAACAAACTCATTCCTTAAAGTTTCTGCAATGGCAAATGATTCAGCATTATCTGGATTGATAACTGCCTGACATAGGCCCTTAATATCTCTTACATCTAAAAATATCACCCCTCCATGGTCCCTTCTTTTATGAATCCAGCCACATATAGTTACCTCTTGATCAAGATTAGTAGTTGTAATTGCTCCACAATAGTGAGATCTCATAGTGTTTCCTTGTTTATTTAGTAATCTTATCTTGTTTAGGCTGCTTCTTGGAGTCAGAACTCGAATTTGTTAAAGATTTTTTATTTGAAGATGTATCGTCAGAAGCTATATTTTTCTTTTTACCTGTTTTGAAATCTGTTTCATACCATCCTCCACCTTTTAATCTAAAAGAAGGTGCTGAAACCATTTTCTTTAAGGCTTCTTTCCCGCATTCAATGCAAAGAGTCTTAGGCTCATCACTGAACTTCTGAATTACTTCTATCTGATGTCCGCAATCTGAACATTTATAATCATAAATCGGCATAAGTCTTCAAAAAAAGATAAAATTATAAACCATAAGGATTTATTCATATAACTAAATTATAAAATGTTGCTATCAAAATTATTATTACCGACTTTAAAAGAAGCTCCTCAGGAAGCAGAAGTAATTAGTCACAAGTTAATGCTTAGAGCGGGGATGATAAGAAAAGTTGCTTCAGGCATTTATACATGGCTCCCACTTGGTTTAAAAGTCCTAAGAAAAATAGAAAATATTGTTCGTGAAGAGATGAATGCCTCAGGGGCTCAAGAGGTTTTAATGCCTATGGTTCAACCCAAAGAGCTTTGGGAAGAAACCAATCGATGGGAGAAGATGGGTCCAGAGCTTCTTAGAATTCAGGATAGACATCAAAGAGACTTTTGTCTTGGTCCAACACATGAGGAGGTCATAACAGATTTAATTCGTACAAATGTAAGAAGCTATAAGGAGCTTCCATTAAATATATATCAAATACAAACAAAGTTCAGAGATGAGATTAGACCGAGGTATGGGGTAATGAGAGGAAGAGAATTCCTAATGAAAGATGCATATAGCTTTAATGCCGATGAGGCGTGTCTTCAAGATACTTACCTAACAATGAGGAATACTTATAAAAAAATTCTTGAGAGATTGGACCTTGATTATAAAATTGTTGCAGCTGATTCTGGTGCAATAGGCGGAGATGCTTCAGAAGAGTTTCATGTTTTGGCTGAAAATGGAGAAGATACTATTGCAATAAGTGATTCATCAGAATTTGCTATTAATACTGAGGTGCTTTTAAAAGAAGGTGAAGATATATCGTCTCTTGAAGGCAAGCCATCACCGGATGGGAATGGAACTATACAAATCAAAAAAGGTATCGAAGTTGGTCATATTTTTCAACTTGGTAAAATCTATGCAGAAAGCATGAAAGCGAATGTTCTAAATAAAGAAGGAAGGGCTTCAACACTTCATATGGGTTGCTATGGAATTGGTGTTTCAAGACTAGTTGCTGCAGCCATTGAGCAGAATAATGATGAAAAAGGTATTGTGTGGCCTCATAGCATTGCCCCATATGATATTAATATAGTAGCAATTGGGTATGATAAAAATGAGCAGATTGCCGAAGCATCTCATGAGCTATACGAGCAGCTAACAGGCATGGGTTATGAAGTTCTTTTGGATGACAGGAAAGATGGTTACGGAACTAAAATGAAGGACTCTGAACTAATTGGAATCCCTTTAAATATAATTATTGGTAAACAATTTATCGAAAATAAAGAAATTGAATTAAAGTCTAGGGCCGGTGAGAGTTCTATAAATCCAATTTCTGATATTGAAACTGTATTAGATTTCTTTAAAGATAAATAACTGCTATTTTTTTTAGTAAGAGTTGACGTCTTTTTTTTCTTTACTCTTAAAGAATTTTTGTATTAAGAAAGATAGGACTATAGAAATTAAACCCCATGTAACAAGGGCATATGCCCAACCTTCTATAAAAATAAAATTGTAATTAACTTGAAGTTTAAATATGAAGCCAACACATAAGCTGGCTATGCCTAATGGAAGAAATAAAACTAGTGATCCTATAAATATTTCAAAAATTATTAGCCCAACTCCAGCAATTAACCAAATATCAGGATTTTCTAAAAAAGTAATATCCATTAATCTTTTTTACTGTCTGTAAAACTTCCTAGGATCAATTCTAAACTGCCTAAAGCCTTAGTTACATCAGACGGTATGACTAGAGTTTTAGATTGTCCTGATGAGGCTATAGCAGTTAAGCCATCTACCTGTCTTTTCATGATCTCAAAATTTACAGCTGGTTGACCGTCATCTTTAATAGCTTTACCTACTACTCTTGTTTGCTCGGCATCTGCTTCAGCTTTAATTTTAATAGCATATGCATCAGCGTCAGCAGTAATTTTGACTGCATCAGCAATTTTTTCAGCTTCATATAGTCGAGCTTCTGCATTTAATTCTGTACTTCTCTTTTGACCTTCAGCGGTTGCGATAGTTGCCCTTCTTTCTCTTTCTGCATTTAGCTGCTGTCTTTGAGAATCCTTTGTTTGATCATCAACCAAAACATCTAGGATTTCTGTTCGTGTAACTTCAACTCCCCAAATTTCAGCGGCTTTACTTAGCCTGTCTCTAATCTCATTATTCATTGATTCTCTTGAGCTCTGCAAATCATCTAGCTCTAATTTACCAGCCGCAGATCTTATTACTGATATAGCAGTATTTTCAACAGCTGAATCAATATTTTTAATTCTATAAACAGACTTAGATGCATCTAATACTCTAAAAAAAACAGTGGATACCAATCCAACCTCAACGTTATCTTTTGTTATTACGGATATTTGGAACTTAGGAAGTTGTCTTTCCAAGATATCTGTTTTATGCGCCACTCTGTCAACAAAAGGAATGATTATAGAAAGTCCTGATTCAAGCGTTTTTGTATACTTGCCAAATCTTTCAACTACATAAACTTTTGATTGAGGTACAACTTTAATAGCAAGATATAGAGCAGAAATAATAAGAAGAGTAGTAAAAGACAGAAAAATATTGAAAAGCATAGTTTAAAAGTTATTTATTTATGAACTTATATTACAGTCTTAACTCTTATATGTAAAGTTTACTTTACATATAAAAGAATCTTATAAACTTGAAACTGGCTTAAACCAAATAGGTGAAGACCATGCTCTTTCTTGAATTGTGGCTGGTATATCTGATCTAGGCTTAACGCCCTCTCTGACAGAATCCCATGTTGACCACCTGCATACTGGATTTTCAAGGACTCTTGTATAGTAAAAAGCTTCTTGGTCAGCTTTGAAATCAGGATCCTTCCAGAAAGCTTTTAGTTCCACAGCCCCTTTATTAGAACTTATTGAACAGCTATCAAGGTCAACAATAGCTCCATTATTAGGACAGCGATATGTCTCTGGATCAATACTCAATCCATCAGAACATGAGACATCAAAAACTTTTTCCCGATGCTCCCCATCTTCCAACCAGCCTTTTATAATTTGTGTTCTCTGAAGGGGAGCTCCAAAAGGATCTCGAGCTGCCCAAACAAGAAAAGTTGGTTCATTAATACCTTCTTGGGTAAGTGTTCCACCCATAGATGTTCCCGTCGCATATAAATTTTTAATAAGACTTTCATCTTCTAACTTAAAATTTTCTAGATCATGGCTTGCAAAAAAACGAACTTTGATTCTAGGGCCGCTTGTAGCAAATGTTTCTTTGCGACGAAAAGCGTCATAAATTGATTCTCTAGTATTTTCTTGAGCCCATACCCCGGCGACACCAGAAGCTGACCATTGTATAAGTCGATCACTCAAAGCAAGATAGTTTTTTTCATCAACTTTATCGAGAGACTCTGGTCTAATAACTTTTGCAATAGTTCCATAAAACCGACTAAATGGAATAGAGCCTCGTAACTCAGCAGTACCATCTAAGAGTCCAATTTTAGAAAAATATACTTCTTCGTTATCAGAGCCCCCGCCGACATGAGTGTCACTTGCTCCTATAAGACCAAATTTATAAGGATTGGTAATGCCCTTTTCAGTAAGTGCTAAACCCCGTAAATATGCATCTCTTATATAGCTTCCTTTGGGTTGATCTATAGGTTGGTCTATAGATTCACCTAATTCAAAACTTGCCCATTCATCATTTTTTGATAGCAAAGGGTGGGTCTCTGAAGTTCCTTTGACCTGTGTTATTTCTACCAGTGGCTCATTGAGAGCTCGTTTTTGAGCAAAATCTTCATCAATTTCAACTCCGTTAAAATCATCTAACATAAAGGAAAGACCGCCTGAGAGGTTTGAATTATGTGGAATCGCTAAACTTTCAACTCCCTTAGATCTGAGATTGTCCATCCAGTCCCATAACTTTTCTGGATCATTACTATCCAGTCTTGAAAAAAGAACTGCAGGCAAGTTCTCAGTGTCACGAAATATTACATTACGATGTAAAGTATTTAGAATAGGAGAGGCACTTCCTTCAGAATATTCATAGCCTGCAAAAGTAGTAAAAGTGCCAGGAACATATGCATTATCTGCAGCCTTAATGGTTTCTTGCCAAACACTACTCCCAACTTTGAGTATTTCAGAATTATCTATAGTACCTTCTTCTATACCCTTACGAACATCTCTTGCAAAAGGCCTAAAGAGATTTGCTCTTTTCATAATTGAAAGTAGTCCACTATTTACAGATTCATTAAGATTATGGAAAGGCTTTGAAAGCTTATATTGAGAAAACTTAGAACTTGTATCAGCCGCCTCTACTAGCAAGCCTAGAAACATTGCATGATCGGTAACTGCATAAAAATCTAAAGGACGACTAAGTTGTATTTGATACCCGGTAGGATGCACAATTGCTTGCCCTTGAGCATAACGATATGCGTGTGCAGGAGTACTTATTGTTCCAAAACTATAAGCATCAAAAGAATTTTGTGTATGAACATGCAAATCACCGAAATAAGCATTCTTGTCTGGATTTGGAGCAGGCCTTAATTTAATCTCATTATCTACTAATTGATTAGCTTGCTTTGGTGAGTTGGAATTATCTACTTGAGTAACTGACTCAGAACATGATGTTGTTATAAGAATTAATACAAAAATAATGTTTAATTTTTTCATAAGTTTACATAAAACATATGTTAGAAACTAGATATTATTTATCTAGAATAAGTTCGGTGAAACCAAATTTCTCTTTCCATGGTGTTAAGTCCAAATCATTACCATGTGTCTGAGGGTTAAAATCTTTATTAAAAAATAATTTGTAATCTGCATAATTCATTCTTAATGCGCCTTTCTTTGAAAAGAAGAATTTGAACATGCTTTTAAATGTAGATAGTTTCCAAAATTGTCTGTCATGTCTTAACATCTTGATTGCAACTCTTGTGTTTGCATGAATCATATCAATCAATGCCAATTTCATTACAATCCTCATCACCTTATCTGAACCATTGACTGCTTTATAAACATCGTATGCAACTGATTTATGTTCTACTTCTTCTAGACTGTGCCACTTCCACATATCTGCTACAGGGTTGTCTGACTTAACAAGATTGCCTTTTAACATACTTGCACCCATTGATGCAGTAATGTGTTCCATTGCAGTTGTGATTGCCAATCTTATTTTGTTGTCTACTTTAGGTGAATAGGATTTTTCAAGTTTTTTTGCAAATATACTTTCTAACTGTTCTACGTCATAGCCTTTGAGTTCACATAACAATTTGTTGTACTTGATATGCTCTCTGGTGTGCGTTGCTTCTTGTAGACAGAACATACGAATCTCTTCGGACATTTCTGTGTTCACTTCATCTTTAAATGCTCGAACACTATTCATAAAGAACTTCTCACCTTTTGGAAAACTGATACTTAAAGCATTAAAAACTGCTGTTAAGAATGCATCATTATTTGCCCAATTTGAAGATAAGTGTTTCTTCAATTCAAACGAAGGATTTCTTTTTATCATTGTCATAGCTTTAGAGTAATAAATTATTTATAAAATTAGGAATCATTTTCGGACAATTTTGAGAGTAATTTCAGACAATTTAAATAAATAAATATCTAGTTAAAGTTGTGCATCTTGTAAAACAAAGAATTATAGCCTTTCTATAATCGTTGCATTTGCAGTTCCACCGCCCTCGCATATGGCTTGAAGAGCATATTTACCATTTCTTCTCTCTAGCTCGTGAAGCATAGTTGTCATTAACTTAGTTCCAGTTGAGCCTAAAGGATGGCCCAGGGCAATAGCTCCACCATTAACATTAAGTTTTGATTTATCAGCACCAAGTTCAATAGCCCATGCTAGGGGAACAGGTGCAAAGGCTTCGTTAACTTCATAAATATCCATATCATCGATACTAAGATCAGCTTTTTTCAATGCAAGTTTAGAAGCAGGTATTGGACCAGTGAGCATAAAGACAGGATCATCTCCGACCACAGTAATTGTTTTGATTTTAGCCCTAGGATCTGCTTTCAGTTTTTTAAGACCAGCGTCATTACAAACCATGATAGCTGATGCTCCATCAGTGATTTGACTAGCGTTACCCGCTGTAATTACACCGCCCTCAATAACTGTTTTTAGACCTGAAAGAGCCTCAAAAGAAGCATTAAAACGAATTCCCTCGTCAGCAATAATCATAGAATCATTCCCATTATCATTTCTTCCCTGTAGAGGCAATATTTCTTTATTAAAGAATCCAGCATTTGCAGCTGCAGCTGCTTTTAAGTGGCTTTCAAAGGCAAATTGATCCAAATCCTCTCTTGATAAATTCCACTTATTTGCAACAAGCTCAGCTCCAGTAAATTGTGAGAAGAAAACTCCTGGGTATCTTTTTTCAATTCCCTCAGCATTAAATGGAAAACCATGACCTGCATTCATTCCATCTGTAACACTTGCTCCAATTGGAACTATTGACATTACTTCAACTCCACCTGCTATTACAATATCCTGAGTTCCAGACATTACAGCTTGAGTTGCGAAATGAAGAGCTTGTTGAGAAGAGCCACACTGTCTATCAATCGTTGTTCCTGGGACTGATTCAGGAAGACTAGAAGCAAGAACTGCATTCCTCGCTACATTTCCTGATTGAGCGCCAACTTGATCTACACAACCGAAAATAACATCATCAATATCTTTTGGATCAACTCCAGTAATATTTACTAGCTCATCCAATACTGCCGCACCTATATCTGCAGGATGCCATTTACTCAAAGAACCATTTTTTTTGCCGCCAGGTGTTCTGGTAGCAGCTACAATATACGCATTTTCAGCCATAAAAAAAATCCCTATTAAATTACTCTAATAGGGATTGTATCAACAAACCTTTTATTTTGTAGGATTAGCTCTACTAACTATATATTCGTCCTTAATTTGTGATAATAGGTCTTCACGGATTTTTGCATTTTCTTTCAAGAATGCCCCTGCTTTAAGTTTTCCTTGACCAATAGTTTCACCATTTAATTTATAAAAAGCTCCAGATTTTTCTATAATTCCAAGCTTACTTCCGTAATCAAGAATTTCACCTTCTGAGTTAATTCCTTGACCATACATAATTTGAAATTCTGCTTGCTTGAATGGAGGAGAGACTTTATTTTTTACAACTTTAACTCTTGTTTCATTACCCATTATCTCATCGCCCTCTTTAACAGCTCCAATTCTTCTTATATCCAATCTAACAGATGAGTAGAATTTAAGTGCATTTCCACCTGTAGTAGTTTCAGGACTTCCGAACATTACACCAATTTTCATTCTGATTTGATTAATAAAGATTACTGTTGATCCAGATCTCTGGATATTTCCTGTAATTTTTCTTAAGGCCTGGGACATTAATCTAGCCTGAAGTCCAACGTGGTGATCTCCCATCTCGCCCTCTATTTCAGCTCTTGGTACAAGTGCAGCCACAGAATCGATAACAACTAGATCTACACTATTAGATTTTACTAGCATATCAGCAACTTCAAGAGCTTGTTCTCCTGTATCTGGCTGTGATAACAAAAGCTCATCTACATTAACACCTAATTTTTCAGCATATTGCGGATCTAAGGCATGCTCTGCATCAATAAATGCACATGTACCACCATCTTTTTGACACTCAGCAATAATCTGTAATGTTAGAGTTGTTTTTCCTGAGGATTCAGGTCCATATATTTCTGTAACTCTACCTTTAGGGATCCCGCCTATGCCAAGCGCGATATCAAGACCAACAGAGCCTGTTGATATTGACGGAATATCTACAATTTCTTTGTCTCCCATTCTCATTACGGTACCCTTACCGAAATGACTATCTATATCTGCGAGTGTATCTTTTAATGATTTTGTATTCGTATCTTTTGATTTAGCCATTGTAATCTCCTTACTGTATGTTTATACAGTATAATACTTTATTGAAAATATTCAACATCAAAGTATATTTTTATATATTTTTTATTTTATTTATTTTAAAGTCACACATTAAGTTTACTTTACTATTAAAATTTTATTATGACGTTCGTAGTTACAGAATCATGCATTAAGTGTAAATACACAGATTGTGTAGAAGTATGCCCTGTTGATTGTTTTTATGAAGGTCCGGATTTTCTAGTAATTCATCCTGACGAATGTATAGATTGTGCTTTATGTGAACCAGAGTGCCCTATTGATGCAATTTTTTCAGAAGATGAACTACCCTCAGATCAGATAGATTTCATAGAAATTAATGCAAAACTTTCTGAGGTTTATGAAAATATTACCGAGGCAAGACCGCCCCTTCCAGAAGCAGAGAAATATAAAGATACTAAAAATAAAAGGGAATTAATAAAACTTTAGATT
>Ga0209830_10000889_pt1 | contig 28551 bp, 46 predicted proteins | sample ArcticOcean_MG_C_12_FD_187439 | JGI IMG/M metagenome (GOLD analysis project Ga0209830, IMG submission 187439) | Marine microbial communities from western Arctic Ocean - ArcticOcean_MG_CB8_130 (SPAdes) (version 2) | ecosystem: Environmental > Aquatic > Marine > Oceanic | place: Arctic Ocean...
CATTCATTATAGCAAGACTCATTACTTGCCATACTGCCCAACTGTGTTCTATGTTTTGAAATACAAAAATAGTTCCAAAGTCACCAATAGAACAGCCTAGTAAACACCATGCAGTATTAATACTGCTTTGTTTCCAAGTGTGTTTACAAGACCAATTGATAATTAAGCCTCTGCTTCTACTTTGATTTGTAGGGGGAATCCCTTAGATCGTGCTTCAAGTGTTACCTCGATGCCTTTTTGTTCTGCAATTTCATAAGGTAAAACTGCAACTGTCGCCGCGCCGTCTCTGTGAATGTCAGCAGTGATAGTAGATGCGGTGTCTGGATTGTAAGAAAAATACTCACATAATGTATCTACAACGAAATCCATTGATGTTACTTCATCATTTATATAGATGACTTTAAACAAAGGTGGCTCTTGCAAAGCATGATTAGGTTTAATTTTTGCTTCTACTGAAGGGTTTGATTCAAATTCTTGCGTCATAATTGTTCCTTGTTCGTTATAGAGTAGTAAAGTGTGCGTAGTGGTTAGACTACGCACAACATACCTCTATTATATTATTTATCTGATGAGATGTCAATCTTTCTGGGTTTTAGTTCTTCCGGAAGTTGACGTTCTAGGCTCACTTTTAATATGCCGTTATGCATATCAGCACCTGTCACAATAACGTGATCAGCAAGTGTAAACGATCTACTGAACGATCTATTACTGATACCTTTATGTAGATACTGGAGTTCTTTTGTCTCAAGAGGAGTCTCTAATCCTTCTACTTTTTTCGTAGAAATTGTCAACTGGTTTTGATCTAACTCAATGTCGAGGGCATCTTTATCAATGCCAGCAAGTGCTAGTTCGATAGAATAATGATCCTCGTCAATTTGTATAACATTATAAGGGGGATAATTATCCTTACCTGCTACTGTTGCTAATCGATGAATATCCTCAAATATAGAATCGAAACCGATTCCGAATTTGTGAATTGATGGAATGTCTAAATGATTTAGACGGAAGGCTGTGGGTATATTGCTTGTCATAGTATTTCTCCTTTAATAAAGCAAGATTAATTGTTTGGACCCTTTCGGCATCCGTGTGATAAGAAACCTATCTTTTCACACAACTATTTATCATATATAATGACAAAATAGATTTTTTCAAGTCTTTTTGGGTATTTTATCTAAAACGTTGTTTAGGGAACGGTGAAATTATTGACTGCCTTTTCTTTTCACGTTTGACTGCCATCGCCTTTTTGATTTTTCTAGCACTAGTCGGTTTTTCATAAAACTCTCTATTTCTAATATCGTCAAGTAATCCGTCATTTGATATTTTCTTTTTGAATTTACGTAATGCTTGTTCTACATTGCCGTCTACGACAATAACTTTATTGCCTTTAGGTTGTTGTACGAAAGGTTTCTTCCTGTCGTTAAAATTCTTTTTATGGTCGTTGTTCTTATTATATGTCATTTAATTGGGTGTGGGTTAATTATTAATTCCTTGTCTATATTTAGTTCAGTTATTCCTTTCTTTTTATATTTTCCTGAATTAAACATATGCGGTCGTAAAATTCTTTCCATTTCTGTTTGCAAACCACGTGCTCCTGTCTTCTGAGACATGCAGTTGATAACCATTTCTTCAATTGCATCATCAGTAAAAGACAATTCTATATCATCAATGCTGAATAAGTAAGTGTATTGATCAATGAAGTTATTCTTAACTGATGTCAATACTTTGATTAATTCATGTTTGCTTAGTTCTTCTACATTAATTGTAGTAGGGAAACGGCCTATGAATTCTGGTATCATTCCGAACTTCATTAAGTCATCTGCTTTTACATCTTTAAAATGTCCAGACTTGCTATCTTCTTTTAATGTACTACCGAAGCCGATATTAGTACCAGTCGTTCTAGCCTTCACAACGTCTAGTAGTCCATCAAAGGCACCACCTGCGATAAAGAGTATGTTCTTAGTGTTAATCTCTATGAGGGGCTCCTGTGGGTGCTTACGTTTGCCGTGTTGAGCAACTCGACATGTTGTACCCTCTACTATCTTTAAGAGTGCTTGTTGTACGCCCTCTCCGCTTACGTCACGTGTTATAGAGACGTTTTCACTCTTACGTGCTACTTTGTCTATTTCATCGATAAAGATGATGCCGCGTTCTGCTTTTGCTACGTCACCATCGGCTCTGGCTAGTAGTACACTTAACATGCTCTCTACGTCTTCTCCTACGTATCCTGCTTCAGTTAAATTAGTTGCATCAGCAACAATGAATGGAACGTTAAGATACTTTGCAACAGTTTGTGCAAGTAAAGTCTTACCGCAACCAGTTGGTCCAAGTAATAACACATTACCTTTATGTATAGTTAAACCTTTTGGGGGCGGATTGAATACTCGTTTGTAGTGATTAGTTATTGCTACTGCTAGGACCTCTTTAGCAGACTTCTGTCCAACGACCCACTTGTCTAGGTGTCTCATTATAGCATACGGTTCTACCTTCTCAATCACTTCACTAGAGTCAGATCCGGTTTGTGGCTTTTCTTCTTCTATTAAGGTTTGACAGAGGACGACACAATCCGAACAGATGGCTACGTTTTCCCCTACTATTAATTTTTGTACATCGTCTTTATGGTTGCCACAAAAAGAACAATGAAACTCGGCTTTATCAGTCATATAGAATACTTATCTTATGAATTTTAGGGGCAATTTTTCCCCGACGATACACTTAATGTCACTTCGGTTGTCCCTTCAAATTCTGCTAAATCATTTTCATTTATAGGGAATAATATAAAACTATTAACTGTATTATTAGATTTAATATCTATTCCCCTACTAGGATGCGTGTATAGTGATTTGACACTGCCATGAACCTCGCCGGGTTTATCTCGTATACTTTGCACACAACTATTTATAGATATATCAGTATGTAATGAATTAATATTTAATAACACTTTGTCATTACCATTAAATGTTTGCTTAAGTTTTCTCATTAACGTGTAATCAATATAGATTTTACCCTCATCAAAATTAACAAACGGAATAACACCCTCCACTTCAAACTTTATTAGCAGTTCTTGTAATGCAACCAAATATTCTTGGTTCCAAGTTATACTATAAGGAATATGTAAAAAATGTTTATTAGGGTCATGGTAGTTTGCAACAACACTAAAGTCATGTGTTTCTACATTGAAAGCATTTTTAGGGAAAAACTTAAGAGTACTATCAAGTAAATCCATACCGTCTTTATATGTTTCTTTAATCGATTCTGTCTGTGCTTTAATATCATTAATATTAAAAGATTTTGTATTATGATTAGAACTTAATAAGAAGTTCTTTAACTGAGAAGAGGCTACAGTAACATCAAACGTCACTTGATGTAGGTTTCTGTCTCTGATGATTATATGATGTATAAGGCTTGATGAAATGATATAGCCTGCACTGTATGAAAGAATTTGATTATGAACGATTTTACCGTTTCGTAAACTTCTTTCAGTGTCTAAGATTACACCTACTTGATGATCGATTGCTTTTTTAAATGCTTGTTGTTTTGCTTCTTCAAAAGAAGAACCTTCTCCCTCGACTTTTATTGCAAGTGCGAGAGGAGAAGTAAGGATAAGCAAGACTGCGAGAACTAGTCTCATGCAAGACTCCTATTAAAAGTTAGAGTTTTTAAGAGTTACTACTGCATCGGATACATCTTTGTACCATGTACCAGTTGTTTGAAGTAATTGGTCGTCTGCTTTGACATGGGTATATTGCATACCTTTTATCTTAATCTTTGCTTGAGATCGAATTGTAACTAATATATCTCTTTTAGAAATATTTGAGTTTGATGTAACCGCAAAGTTCATGTTTGGTTTACTAGGGTCTCTCGGTGCTTGAGGCTCACTGCTTGTTATACCAACGACTGCTGGTAGTCTCGGAGCATTGTCATTGTTTTGTCCTGTACCCGAAATTCGATTACGATAAGTGTCATCTTGCGTTTCATTACTGAACCCACTGATGCTTGTTTGAGTTGAAGTCTCAGTTGTACCATCAATGAAGTAAGCAAGTTTTGACTTTGCTAATTCTTCACCTGCTTCGCGGGCAGTGACGACATTCATGTTAGTTCCTCCATTTGTAGGACTTGTGACTGTAATTGATATACTCTTAATAGACCTTTCGTCACATCTAATTCCTAATGAAGGGAACCAATCTCTATCAGTACATTCCCAGTTGACTTTGATACCATCTTCTTCAAAGACTTCCGAAAACACTTGGTTGTTGATTGCTGTTCTTTTTTGTACTTCTACTTCATCTGTTTTTCCACCGAACATCGAACAACCCGTTGTGGTCATAATCAGTATCGATAGTAGTGTTATGCTTGTTGCATTTTTCATAGTTAACCCTCCTAACTTGGGTATTATTAATTTAACTTAGATGTATTATATGAAATTATAGAGACTTATGCAATACTTTTGGGTAAGTCATTTACCCAGAATTCTTAGTAAGATAAGTCTCTACTTGGATGCGTTCAGAATCAGAAAGTAAATCGATATCATACTCCCCAGACTTGATCTGAGAAATAATGTACTCAATATATTCTTCATCGAATGTATATGAATCTGTGGTTGCCTTATCAATTTCGATCCAACTCTTACCTTCAAACTTATAGACACGATTTGGCATTTGATCGACTCTAACAAAGATATCTCCCTTCATTGCAATTGAAGGGAATATGGTTCCGAAATTAGTTGATGCTTGTCTCCCGTCACTATCTTTTGCTAAGAACAATTCAGGATGTGCCATTTTAAGTGCGTTTTGATGAATTGACCCATCTGGACCGACTAAGTATTCACTATCTTCTACTTTTTGATATGTAACACCCTGACTAAGGTTTTCATCTGGAGTGTCTTGTGGATTATCTCCGTAGTATTCTTTAAATGCTTGTTTAGTTTCTTCTATTTGTCGCAAGAACGTTGGGTCTTTTGAGATAGGCTCGGGTACAGGCTCAACCACCTGATTTTTTTCAACCGAGGCTGCATCCAATAATTTTTGACTTTCTTCCCATTCATTAAATGCGTTGCGAACTTCGTCTATAGAAGGTTGTATTTTTGTAAAATCAAACCCTGATTCTAATTCAGTACTATCAATGTCTTCCTTCATCAACTCGTAATCTTTTTCTATGTTATCGTCCATTCCGAAAGGAACCGTATCAAACCCTTCAAAACCGCCTAAGGGTTGAGGATTTGGATCTTCAGGGGGTTCAGGCTTTTCCAGGCTAGGGTTTTCCTTTTTGCGTTGTTCAAATGTGTACTGACTTGCAATTAGCAATAAGACTGCTAGTGGATCGAATACAAAGATGATAACCATGATCAACCATGATACTGCTGACTCTAATAGATTTGCATCTGCATCTTCGGTACCAGTAAAGAACTCAGCAATGTACCTAATAGGCCCTACTTCACTCTCAACTAATCTAACTGTTTGTTCAGACTCAAACTTCTCGTCTTTAAGACCATCGATTGTAGTATAGATACCATCTATCTGAAGGTTCCATTCGTCAATCTGATTAAGGTCATCGTCTTGTGATGATGTGGATCTATCTCTTATAAGATTAATTTCTCTATTAGCATCTGCAATTGTAGTCTCTGCTGATCCTCTATAAGAATCTATATTTGACTGTTGGCTATTGATATCTCTTTGGGCGGTTCTTCTCAGTTTATCTTTTTCATCTTCAATAGCATCACGTTCTGGTTTTTGTTCTTGTCTTACTTGGTTTGCTTTAGCAACATTGTCTACTACTTCTATTTCAGCACTTCTAAATAATCCGCCTGCGTCTGTTTCTGTTGTAGTAGTGCCTTGATCAGCATAACTGTTTATAATGCTGTCTAACGGTATTAGTTTATCATCTTGTGCTTTGAGGTCAATAACTAGTTGATCTCTTATGCTTTGAATTTGCCCTTTTGCATAATCAATTTCATCTTGTACTCTATCCCAAGCACCGTCTCTGATTGTTTCTTGTTGTGTAATAGAACTGGTTATATCAAACCCTGTACCAGACGATATCCCTGTAATACGATCTCCGAGTATTTCAATTCTGTTTTCTTCTCTAGCAATCTGTCCATCAATTCTCGTTACAGTTGCTATGGCCTCTGTTGCATTACCTGATGCTGTGTCATGTGCTTTAGATAAGAATCCAAAAATACCGATAGATGTGATAAGCATAAGGACTAATACGGCAATGCTTAGATATGTCTTTAACCACCATGTGGCTATTCCCCAATATCTATGTAACCAAACTGCGGTAACAAGTTTGCTTACTTCTAATACACCTCCCATAATAATGATTGGGATAACTGCCGCTGAGAATATTGCGGCTAAACCTGATACTGAATAAAAAATGGCAACACCACTAATAGTGAGTGCTGTAATTAAAGTCAGCCAGGCTATAAATGAATTTGTCTTCATATAATTGGTTTCCTTTGCGTTATCGTACATAGTATTTAGTGCGATTTAGCATGGTTATTTAGTAATACTATTCTCTGTCTAATTCTTTTGTAAACAAATGTCCATACGTGTCGATAAATTCTTGGTAGAACATACTGAGTTGTCTTGGTATGCCTGGACCTTGTTGAATCAAGTAAGTAATAAAAGGAGCACTCCCATCTATTCCTTGGCCATCTATAGGTTTGTCTCTTATTTTAATTTCTTTAACTTGAATAAAGTCCCCATCTGGGAAAACATATTTGGAACCAACTAGTTCATCTAGCCTTAATTTGTTATTTTCAAAATCGTTTAGATTGTTATCACTCATCTATATCTATTACCTCTTGGTCATAGGTAACATCAAAGCCACCCTTTCTCATAGTCCACCAATCATCATCGTCTTGGTAATCCCAGTCCATGCCAAAGTTTCCGACTTCTTCTAAGTCTTCGACTGGCATTTCACCTTCTGCAATCTTGTCAAATATAACTTGACATTCTTCAAGGGTTTTATCTCCCTCATGTAGATCAAAAATATATTGTACATCAATTATTAATGAATATTTTCTTTGTACTTGATGCCATTCAGACATCGTTGCATGAATTACCTTAGCCATTAGTGACCTGAACTCCAATGTGAGTATTCTTCATTGCATTGATATTCACCACAGCAACATTGACCTCCGTCAACATCAATGTAATCTTCATCACCTGGTTGTGCTGGAAGCATATCTGCAAGTGTGTGCAGAGTTCCTTCTTCGTCTTTAAACGTATCTTTTATTGTCATAATATTCTCCTATTTGTCGTCCCTAAATCTGACGAATCTAGGGAACCTTAAACTGTATGAGCCATCCTGATTTTGAGATACTGCATCACATAATACTTCAACAGTTTCTCCAATAACATCAAATTGGTTACTATAAAATTCGGCTCGTTGATCATCTGAAAATCCAGAGCCAACATTAACATTGATCAGTTTGCCATCGTCTGTCCCTTGACAAACTAATGCACCCAATCTACTTTTATTTCTTCCCGTACCCTCTTCGATATCGATGACTTGTAAGTCTACAGTAATAGTAGGCTTCCATTTCATCCAGAAGAGATTACGTTTGCACTCATATGGTGCCTCTAAATCTTTGATCATAATGCCCTCAAATCCTGCATTGACCATATCGTTAGAGTATGTTTTAATTTGTTGTTTGCCTTCATCAGTGTCTAAGTCAACAATGATGTGTGACATAGTTTCTACAGAACTGAGGTTTTCTAATAGAGGTCTTAAGTTGTTCATTGCAGTAATACGTTTTCTGAATTGTGCGTTGCAATGCCCACGTTGAAAGTCTGCTAACGGCATAACATCGAATACGTGAAACACTGTATCATCAGCCTTAGCATCAGTTTTTCTACGTGCTTGTTTCATTAACTCATTGAATGATGCTCCAACAACTTCACCATCGAATACAAATCCTTTAGAGCAATTACCAATCTTACTGCCTAGTAAAGCAATAATGCTTTGGACATTGTTGGTTACTTGATCTTCAATGTGAGTGAAGTTCTCAAAGATTTTTCCGTTACGACTGTAACATGTTGCGACTGGCTCAGGATGATCATACATGCCTGGCTCCATCGATACTACCATCAGAACTCTGACGCCATCTAATTTAGGCTCAAGTCTTTTAGTGCCTGACATTTCAGGTCTGCCGTCTCCGTTAGTAGCAAGTTGACATTTAAAGACTGGTACTTCATAGTCAGTCTTCTTACAAACTTTGTTGATTGTAGCAACTGAAAATCCTGCACGTAAATCTCTGCGAATGACTGGAGCACAAAAGTTGTTCCATTCATCACTAGAAAATTGTAGAGACATCTTTGCTACTGCATCAATGGCGTCATTACCAGTTAACTTACGTTCTTTAAGTTGTTCTAGTAATTCAATAAACTCTGGATAAGGGTTAGCATATTCTCTATCTGATTCCTGATTATCAGAAATCTTTCTGACTCCAAATGTAACATATGGATTGTAACACATGCCAGCAAGTTTTAAAAACGTATCTGCATTATCACTGCCTAATGTTGCGGCTTCTAATGCTTGAGTCAAAACATCTTGCTTGTGCAATTTTGAATTGCTTTCATTTAGTTTATGTATCCAACTTGCACTCATATGTGTCTCCTTAATATACTATTATTATACAGCCAATCAAATTCAATGTCAACCTTTCGGTTCATAACTATTAAACATATCAAGACCTTGGCTCCACCATATAGAAACTTGACTGAACGATTGCTCGACCAAATTTCCGACAGCGCCTGCTCCACCAAAGATAAAGGTACAAACCAAATATCCTATGACAAAGCCTATTGCTAAGTTTTTCATACTTCCTCCATTACTTTTACACGATTCAACTGGGTAGTCACTAGTCCATGATCGTCTGTGCGATGACCTTTAACTGTGCCTTTAATTCTTAGTTCGGTATCTACTTTTGGGTGTATAGTAGATGAAGCAAAAAATACTACTGAATCGGTGCTAGTCTTAGCAGTGATAAAGTAGCAATTATACTTGTGAGACAGAAAAGTTCTGAGGACAGTAACGTCCAATTCTATTCTATCTTTAATTTTGCCGATTGCAGTAGAGGTCTTAGACTCCAAAGCAATTCGGTCCTCTTGACCTTTCTTTACTATAGCACGATCATATGACTTTGGAAGACTTGCAATCATACCGAAATCTTTCATATCGGTAATTATGTCTTTGTCTGCGAGAGCCATTGCCGCCTTGTCAAAGTCAGACATCCAACCACCTTGTAAGGATTTGAATGTAAGTGCTTTATAGTGTTGACGAACTTGCACACCGAGGTTCTTAGTAGTCGCATCGATACCCTTGAGGTTGTCTTCTAGCAACTGCTTCATAACGTCTCGGTTCGGAGTGACTTTATCAGTCTTCTCATGTGCCTTGATGTAGGTCTTACCATTCATCAAGTATGCTTTTGCAGAAGCCGCCCAAACATCGTTGGCTGAATATTCAATTTGATTTCTACGCATAGTTCTCATTCCTTATGCACTCCAGTATGATTCTGAAAGTGTTGACATGTAATGAGGAGTATTAACTCCTTCAGTTACAGTGATTTGCTTACCAGTACCTGGGCAGATGCCAGTCTTAGTAATCATTGGTTCTACATAATCTGCAACAGCAACAACCGTATAAGACGATGCAAACTGTTTGTGAACTCTACCAAAGTGTGCTTCAGTAGCATCACGGTATGCATTGTACATGTTAGCCATGTATTCTGATTCACCATTAGCAACGCATTCAGCAACTTGATCAAAAGCCTTCTGATAGTATTTTACAGTTCTAGTGATACCAGCTTTAGCGGCACCAGTAGTCTTGTACTGAGTAGAAGCATAAGACTTCTTATTAGGCTCTCTGTGAACTGCTTGATTAGTGTTATCGATTATATAGTACATATTGTTTCCTTTGTTTTTCATAATATGAGTATATTATAACGTATTTGGGTACCCAAAGTCAAGCCTTTTTTGCATTTATTTGCATTTATTTGCATTTATTTTGGCTTTACTAGTCGTAAAGGCTCCCAAACTTGCGGATAATCAGGTTCAGATACTTCAAGGGCATCATATTCTGCTTCAGTTAGTTTTGGCTCACATTCTTCTCTAATATAATAAGAAAGATTATGAAATAAGCTGGCAATATCATCTTTTGTATGTTGATCTTGTTCTGCTAACCAACTAGTTAATTCATCAATGCCACCATTATATAATAATTGTGCAACCCATTTAATATTAGCCGCATTACGACCGTTATCTAAAATACTCATTATTCCACCTCCGGATTATATTGTTCGTATTCGCCTGTATACCAAGCCTTAATGATCTTTTCTGCTGGCTTACCTCTCAATGATTGTGAGATATTAGGAAAACCTTCTAGCCCAAATCCAAGCCTTTCAGTTTGATCAGGAATAAGTGTATCTGATAACCAATAAGCCGTACTTGCTGTTGTTCCTTTTGTTTCAAACCAAGGCTGTTTATCTATTGCTCGTAACATACCTTCTATAAATATTGCTTGTGCTGAAAAATCAGTTGGAACATTCCATTGCATACAATCATCATAGTAAACATCGTCATAAGTTCCTTGAGTACAAAAGCCGTCTTCGACCCAACCTTTACTTAAGAATGATGCATGGCTTTGAGCAAACATATTCCAAATAACTTTAGGTAACTGATATGTAGTGTACTCCCAACATGGTTGATTATCGTTACATGTCCATGAATCATAGAGTTGTGTAACATATTCTGATACACGTTCTTCTATTAGTTCTACATTAGCACCTGCTACTTCATCATCATATAATAAGTTAGGCAGACTGCCAATGACACCGTCTACTTGATCGAATACACGTGAATCATTCCATATTATACCTTCACCTACATATACTTCACCGTCAAATCTGCCTTTAATCTGAGAGATTATTGATGCCATTCTTTCCATATAATAACTTTTAAGTCGGTCACGTTCAGAAGAACTTGCTTCATTTTCTAGACCACAAAAACATACCCACATAGCACTCCAATCCGCTGACATAGATGTTACACCTAATTGCTGTAACCTATCTGCTTCCCATAATATATGTTCTTCATGTGTATTCATAATTTTTTTTAGTAAAGACATATCAACATATGCTTGACCGTCAAAGGGAAACAGAAGATTGTTTTGATCATCTAATGCTAAGAACTGCCATGCATAATGCATGTTCATTCCTAAGTCTTGTGCGGTCTCGGCAATAAATTCTATTACCCAATCACTTAAATGTTTACGACTATGATTAAGTTGCCAAGACTCTGTATGATCTTGCCAATATCCAAAGTTATATACCCATGCAGTTGTTACTCCGTGATCTTTTAATTGACGTAATGTTGTACGATACATTAACTTGACATATTCTTCTTGGGTACAATCTGATATCCAACTATCACCTCTGTTTTCAAAGTTTTTATATATCCACTCTACGCCGTAATCTTTAAATCCTATTGACTTAAGATGATCATCACTAAATGAATTTTGTGGTATAGGTATTTCGTAATTACCGATATATGATTGTTTGATTTTTGCACTATGAGGGTTAGTGCATGACCCTTCACTGTCATTGTCAGATACAGTTACTTGTATACTTGCTGTAGCGCCTGAGCAGTCGATAGAGAACGTGTAATCACCATAACTATCTAATGTGATGTTCTCATTACCGCTTAGTGCTTTACTCCCTGACCATGTTCCAGATGCTGTACATGACGATGCATCAGAACTAGACCAAGTTAAAGTAGTCTTATCTCCTGATACAATCTCATAGGTACTTGCTGATAATGATACGGTTGGTGTAGTAGTGTTGCCACTATTTCCTCCCCCAGTAGTTCCGCCTGCTGTAATAAGAGCGCCAGCAACATCAGTACCACCTCCACCTCCACCACCACATGCTGTAAGAATTCCTACTAAAGGAACAATTATTATATGTCGATAAAATGTCATTCTGTGTACCTATATGTGTCAAGTGTTTATATAGTATACACAAAATGGTACCCAAAGTCAACAAAAAAATGCCCAAATCTTGCGAAATGGGCATTTTAGTTTGAGTCTTCTCTGAGGAACTGCTGTTACTGCTAAATGCTAGTAAGTTAATTGACCTAATGAGTGAAACATGATCCAAGTAGTTGTTACGAATAACATTACTTCACCAAAAGTCTCACAATTAGGACAGTATTGCTTCATATTAAAGATTATTTTCAATGTTGTCTCCGTGTGTGTGATGCAAGGTTAGTATTTGATATGCACCTAATAATGGATTTTAGGATTGCGTAAAAAATACTGCTATGTAGGACCCTCCTACAATGTCTATTTATGCCTGTATTACTAAAACTTATATTTTGTGCATTGCCCATAACCTATATGCATACTGGTTATGCGTGACGGTCATGCTATTCTTATATCAATCATTTGTTTTCTCTCAACCATTTTCTATAGGATATAATTGCACCTGTAGATTTTTTTAATTCTTCTTTCATGTAAACTTCATACTTCTCTTTCATTTCTTTTGACTTGTTCATGGTAGTAACCCAACCGTCTGAGTTATCTTGCCATCTTTTATCGTTTGTCATATATTTTTAGAATCTAAGTATTCTCTTAGATTCCCCTGCAGGGTAATCATCATTGCTGTCTTGTGATCATAGACTCTAATAAAAGGCTCTCCCTTTTTACCCCTTATCTTATGGACACCGAGGTAATAAGGGCATTGAATCTTTTTGATTATTTCTTGCACAAAGGCTTCTGGAGCAATGATTCTACGTCTGTGCATTGTCTTAGGATTTAGTCCTAATTCAAAATCATAATATTCAATTTTTGCTAACTCAAAGAGTTGTAAGCCATCATCACTTAATCTTAAACCCTGCCCGCCTCTACCAGTTAACCACATCTTAAATATAGTATCACCAATTGGCACACTATTGGGTATTACTCCTGCAGGAATTACATTTAAGATTGCTTCTGTAATTTCTTTTTTGGTTTTAGGAAATTTCATCCGGATACACTGTACGTCCGGTAGTCAAAAAACATACTGTGAATTTGTCAGTTTTAAATTGTGCATTTAATTTTCTGCAAAGATTTCTTGCATGACCTGGATTAGAGAAACTAGTTTTTTTATATTTAGGTGCGGCATCACTTGTTAAGTAATGTGAAGATTTTAAGTTAATAGGCTGGTCATCATAGTAGACTGCCCATATACCGGATGCTTCAATAATTTGATCGCACTTGTATGTTTCTTTATCTACGTACTCCAGGATCACATGTGGTTGACTTCTACTCACTTGAAGTTTCCGCCTTTAACCTGTACATCAATTGTTTCATCTTTTTCTTTTTCCTTTTTCAATTCGTGTAATTCTGCTAACAACATAACTATATCATCTCGTAAACCTCTGGCATGATCTATAGGGAGAACAACATTGGTACTAGCCTTGCTTTCTCCCATCGATACCTTGTTCACAAAATCTTTTATGTGTAACATAATATGCTTATATATTTATCAGATTTTTTGCTTCTATCTTGGTTTTGAATGGTCCTTTATACGGATATCGTTGTATAAAGATGTATTTTGGGCAAAAAATAACTTGTTCTATGCCATTGTGTTCTACTACAAAGTACCCTGCGGCATGAAAGCATTTAGATTTTTTAGTCTTTGTAAAGACATGAAGACCACGTTTAACATCATAAACTGAGTTATATGTTCTCGTGGTAGTCGGGTATTCAGGATAGGGTGTTTCTACTTTAGCAATAGATTCTTTTGGTACAATAAATTTAATGTTAGTTTTCTTTTGAATTTTGCTAATAGACTCAAATTCAAACATTTCATTTTGTAGATTAACGTTAAACGTTCCTACATTATTTGCACACACGTTACCTACTTTTCGTTCACCATCTGTCAATATCCAAAACTCTCCATCAGTGATGGGCTTCGCAGTTAATTCTATATCTAATATCATTTTTTCTCCATTAAGTTCGTAAACATATATATTATTCATTTTTCTTTATTCTACCTTTTCTACTAGTTTGCCAGTATATGGCGTGTTCAACCATTTAGAATACACATCTGCTTGATCACTAATTCTATTCAATTCATACTTACCGCAGAACCTCATAAAATGTACTCCAACTTGCGGGACAGATTCTTTAGACGATACACCTTCCTTTACACACTTATCAGTTTGATTTCTAAACTCAATTGGTTGTGCAGTGAGATCGATTAATGTACGATTGCGTTCATAGTCATCACGTACTCTGTGTTCGATTTCATTATGATCAGTCCAACGTTGTAACATGATGTTATTCCAGTTGAAACCACCTTTGTCTTTGTCAGCAAATGCTTCTAGCAGACCTGTCTTATTCTTACTGCCCTTCTTACGTACACCAGGATATGCACTAAACACATTATCACTAGTGTCACCACGCATACACTTCTCAAACAATAGATACTGAGGGTCTTCTAATATTTTGTGTTCCATAGTCTTCTTATCAATGACTGGACGTCCTCTGTCATCAAAGTAACCGTCAATCGTAATTAATTGCTTGTTTACACCGTTGTACATATGAACAGACTCTGATAACAATTGTAGATAATCAGTGTCAGTTGAGATGATGATATGCTCATCGTCAGGATGTAGTGCGGCGAAACGTGCTATGCAGTCATCAGCCTCAGCATTCGGATCACGTAAGACTGTTACATTAGTCTTCTCAGTCAAGTATGTAATCAATGCTTGATAAGTCTCCCAGAACATTTCACTTTCTTCGATTTCCGCTTCAGTCAAATCTTGTTCTTGTACTTTACGATTTGCTTTGTACGGAGTGTAAAACTCTTTACGCCATGAACGACCTTCTAAACAAAAAACTACATGATCAACGCCATAGTTACGAACTGCTTGATTAACTGACCCTAGAGTCAAATGTAAAGCCATACCTATCTTCTCCCAAGTATCTGCATTACGTGATGCAACATGCTTGGCACGAAAAAAAGCGTTCATTGTGTCTATAAGGGCGTATTTCATTTAAGTCTCTTATTTATCATTTAATAAGATACTATTATACGCAATAACTACGCATATTGCAAGCCTTTATGGGTAAAAAGGGTAAATTAAATTATTGGGGGAGGTGGAGGGGTAAATGATTTGACTGCATCATCAAGTGCTTTTTCAGGTTCTACAAATCCTTCTGCTTGTGCAACTTCTTGGTTATTAAAGAACTTATGCATTTCTTCTATTAAGAAAGCCCTAGATTCAGGATTAGATAAATCCATTCTACGTTCATTGATTAGAGTAGTTTGATGAGACTTCCAAGCCTCAAATGCTTTAAAAGAAACAGTTTCTAATAACTCTTTGCCAGCTGGACCTGGTAAAGGGGGAAAATCCATTGCTGGTAATTCTTCTTGGTACTTCTTACAAAATACTAAATTTTCCATTAATCAATCATCCAAAACATTAATATGATCATGGGGTATAATCCCCACAGTAGGTATTCTACTCGTTTAAATTGTTTCTCGCCTTTTTCACTTATATCATACATATATGTTTACCTCAACTTTGTTCATATCTTCCGTCACCTAAGTCTTTTTTTGAGACAACTCGCATCTCAGCACCTGTAATTGGATCTGTATCTTTTCTATTATAAGGATCTGCTTGTTCTTGCTCATACACTTCTAATGCAATGTTACGACACACTTGTTGAAACCAACGATCAACGATTGTTTCGTCTTTGTCATCATCTTTTTCTTTGTATCCTGCTTTAATTAGATTTAAAAGAAACTTATCATTCCAATCCATTTCAAAGGAACCGTTATTAATATCGTCAGGGGCAACATCAACACTTAGTATTGATACCCAAGGTTCGCCGGCTCTTGTTGCTATCTCTTTTTCAGAAAGTTTCGGTGCAGATTTCTTTTTAGGTTCGGGCTTTTTCTTACCGAACATGTCTTTTATTTTTTCAAACATTTAATTCCTCACTGTATATGTATTTAGAGAGATTATCTTTACCCGTTATATTTTTCATAAACGCCGGTGTCTCTCTGTCAGTCCACTTAGCAAAGTCTTTCTTGTAAACTTTGTAGTAATTCTGATAGGCATCAACTGCATTAGATGTCTTAACATCATCGGGCATTGCTTGGGGAGGTTCTACAAAGTCAGCACTTGCGATATTATTGGGTAAATGCTGTAGAAGGTCCTTGAGTTTTTCTTCAGTCAGATGCACTCTACCGTACCTGTGTGTATACTCGTTGCATAAAGCAACAAACATATCATACACAAATTGATAGTTTGAATCACTAGCACGTGTCCATATAGCACTCGGATGATTGATGTGAGATGCTTTGTAGACAACATTCTCCATGTTGCTATCACTGAGTCTCCAACGTTTGATGCGGTGATTATTAGCAGTTCTATCTTCATAGAGATCACCGTCTAGTACTCTATGAGCAGTAGACATAAGCTGGGCGTACTCTATGATCATTTTGACCACATGCTTATCGCAATGCAGTTCTGCTGATTTGACTGGGTTGCTGTCTAAATAAAATATGTTCATACTTTCCTTTTATATTCTGTTAACATTGATAAATACTCTTATAAAGTGATGGAATAAATCTATGAGTGATATAAGAAACATACTGAACATGTTAACGGAAAATGAGAGTAATGTCAAGCCGCATTTACCCGAATCTAATCCTGGCGAAACATCAGATTTCGTTAAAAATAATGCAAGATTTGCAGGACATGCAGAAGAAACCATGGATTCTATGATCGATGGTTGGGAAGTAGAAACATTACCCGAATTTTTGAAAGACGAAGGTGTTAGCATTCCAAATGCAGAAGTAGAAGAAAACATCTCTGACAATAAACCAGATACTATCGATAGTGAAATGGATGCATACTTTGGATCTGCACCAGAAACATTAGAAGAATTTGATTGGGAGCCTACTGCGGCTGACTCGGCTAATGCTGAAGTTGGCAAAATATATCAGTGTAGTTACTGTGACGGCGATGGAGTAGTTATTGATCCATATGATGATGACGGAGAATTTGAAACATGTGAAATATGCGTAGGTACAGGACATGTAGATCAAAACGGAGATCCAGTTAGAATAGGCTTTGGTCCCAGAGAAGATGAAGTTGTTACTGGTGTAGCAGATGAATTAGAAGTCACCGACCCTGAAGATACAGAAGTTTATGCTGAAGGTGTTCCATACAGTAAAAGTACAGAAAAAGATTTAGCAGACAGAATTAAAGACCCTGCTGATAGATTTATAGGCAAAGACAAACCAAAAGCTGACAAAGATGAAGGTGAATGGGCCAGAGAATTAAGACATATCAAACAATTAGGCGGACAGACTGGTAAGATCGTAAAAGACTATGATTCTGGAGAAGAAGTAGAGGAAGCAATTGATGCACAATCTAAACCTATTAAAGATAAAGAATTAAATGATTACTTAGATAGAATTTTAGATAAAAAGAAAGGAAAAACTGACAAGTATAAACTTCCTTATGTACATAGATCAAATGTTAAAAATCTTATTCCAATCGTAGATCCAGACGGAAAAAGATTTGATTTAGATAAACTGGCTGCTGACATTACTCAAAGGCCTACTAAGTTACTTAAGCAAAATGAAAAAATGCAACACAGTGACGGTACAACTAGTATCTTCTATAACATTGGTTTACCTGCTTTAACAGGTTTAGGCTACGATGAAGGAAAGAAAGAGTTCGTTATTATCAATACTTGTCCAGGAGCAGGAGAGTGTAAGACATTCTGTTATGCTTTAAAAGGTGGATATGTACAGTGGGCTCCAGTATCAATGAGTCAAACAAGAATCTTAAACTTCTTATACAATGACCCAAGTGGTTTCTTTGATAAATTAAATGCAGAGATTGATGAACAAAAACGTAAAGGTGATGCTAAACTAGAGAAACATAAAGTTGTTGTGCGTTGGCATGATGCTGGAGATTTCTTCTCAGACGAATACTTACAGTTAGCATACAGTTTAGCCGCTACTCATCCTACAGTAGACTTCTATGCTTATACTAAAATGGCAGATGTCTCAGGCTCAACACAAAACAGACCACCCAACTTTATGATTAATTTCTCAATGGGTGCAAGGAAAGCAGAACAAAAACGAGTAGACTTTGGTCTAGAAAAACATTCAGTTGTTGTTCCAAAAGATTTATTCGGTGATCTTTTATTAAAAGATGGAACCAGACTAGTTAAAGGACCTGATGGCGGATGGCAATGGAACAGTGAAGAAGACTATCAAACATTCAAAGACCGCATGGCACTTAAATATTCTATCAAACCTGAATCTATAATCACATATGATGAAATGATGAAGATACCATTGGGAGGCGGCGGAGTCGGCAGTGGTGTAGCAGACGGAGATCGTTCATTCAAAAGAGGAATATATAACGTCATAGTCAAGCCAGGTGACGGAGACGATTCTGCTAACCGTGCAGACGTTTTAGGCACTTATTTATTAATGCATTAAGGACTTTTTATGCTCCATTATCCACGTGGGCAAATGATTCAACACCCAATAGTTGAAGAACCCGAATACATAGACCAACAACAAAGATGTAGTATGTTAGTGGATGTCGCTAGTCAAATGGCCAAAGACTGGCAAAATGGTTACCCCGGCGGAACTGAAGAACCTGGCAACAAAAATGATGTGTCATGGTCACCTACTTTTAGATCCACTTGCGATGTAGATAGTCAACCTTCTGAGCCAGCAAAAACAGTATACGGTGCATTGTGGACAAACTTCACACCTATTTCACCGGTAATTTGGACTGTTTATTCTCCTTATTCCGGATTCGGTGCACCCAACAGAGGTCCAGCCTGCTTTATAGCAACTGAAAAGGGTAAACCTCATACGGCTTATCTAATATTCAGAGGTACATTAACGGCATCTGATTTTCTCATTGATCTTAAATATTTTCATGTAAACAATCCTATTTCAGGCGGAGAAGGAAAATGTCATAAAGGATTTTCTGAATATTTTACTGGGCTCGGTATTAATTCTACCCCTGGTAATGAGGCAGGCGCACGTCCGCATGGTATGCCAGTAGCTGGACAAACAGAAACATTATATGAGGCCTTACACAAATTGCCTGCTTTAGGTATTAAACATCTTATAGTTACTGGACATAGTTTAGGTTCTTCTGTTGCTACATTAGTTACAGCATGGGCTACTACTTTAGTAGACAGTAATGATGATCAACTATTTGAAACAATAAGAGGATCAGTTAGTGCTAGTCCGAGAGTGGGAGATGCAGGTTTTAAAAAGTGGTTTGATGCACAACGTGATCGATCAGGATATAAATTAGGTCAAAGGTTCTGGAGATTGACTAATGAGTCAGATGGTGTTCCGAAAGTGCCTGGAGAAATACAAGACCCGGGTGCTGTGACATATGCCGAGGTCGGATACAATGTTCATTTTAATGCAAATTATCCAGATACATATCCTCTTGATGCTTTAGTTACAAATACAGTATATAAAATTGTAAAAGTAGGAGATACAAATTGGGATAGTATAGGTTTTAGTGGTAGTATTAAGTTAAATAAAACTTTCACGTATAACGGTGTTACTGTTATACCCGGTGAAGATCCAGGTAAAGTTCAACCTAATGCCAAATGGCAAGCAAACCCTAATCATAATCCATGTTGCTGTTATAGTTATGCAATTAACAATCCGTTATTGACTTTTAATAAACATTTAAATGCGGGAAATGAATCACAAGGTGGAAGTTGCCATTTCCCTGTTGTGCCAGCTAGAACATCTAGTAGTGGAGATGATCCACCTGCTTCTTAGATTTTGAGAAGTTCTTTTATAGAATATAAACTTTTCATATAACGAGACTTATCTTTTAATACACTTACTGGTAGATCACCAAATCTACGATCACCATACTTAACTTCAAAGTCTACATTGTTTACTTCTTTAAAGATGTTAACCATTTCTTCTACTGATGTTCCTGTAGTATTTCCTAATGATTCAATTTCTTCTGCTGGTTCTTCTATTGCTAGTTTGATACCTTCGCAGACTTCATCTACATGTATGTAATCTCTTACACATGTACCATCTGTTGTGTGATAATCATTACCGAAGATCGTAAACTCTCCTCTCTCAGGTGCTTGTAAAAGATTATGCATTAACCCGTCTGGATTAGTAGGAGCAAAGCCTGATGAGCCGACTACGTTGTAGAATCTAAAGATAGTAAAAGGTTGTACATTATGTCTCATGCAATATTCTATCACACAGTCTTCCGCCGCCTTCTTAGATGTACCATATGGGTCATAACAGTACTCTGCAACACCTGTCGATGCGAATATAAAGTTCTTAGTCTTTATCTTTGCCAAGACATTCATTGTACCATTGAGGTTAGTGATGTAGTACTGAATAGGCATCTGCTGACTTTCATTAACTCTAACTCTCGCCGCTAGATGTATGACTGCATCAAACTCTTCCGGGAACTCTCCAAATGGATGATTGATATCATGCTGAATAAATTGTCCTTCTTTGATTGGGTGTTGAGGTGCTATAATATCTAAACCCCAAACATCATATTCTTCATCTAATGCTTTACATAAATGTGAACCTATGTAACCTGAACACCCTGTTATTAATACTTTTTTCATAATTTTATTGCCAATATAGTTAGTATTGCTATTAACAATACGTTAGTAGTAAAGATGCCTATGGCTAATATTGTATGATACCATATCCATCTAGTTTTGTATGCATTTTCAACAGTTAATGCCGCAGGATCTATATCATCCTTCATCATATCTATTACAACTGTTTCTTGTTTTATTTCTGGTTTCTTCCAGAATTTTGTGATCCAATCCATTTATAATCCTTCAAATAATTGTGCTGATTGCGTTGTTGATACAGTTTCTGCTGGAGTAAATCCTTCATCAGTTGTTAACCACGTATCAGTGTCTGTATATATTATATTAAATTTGTGCTTGTTAGTCAATACACTTCGGACATCATCAATGCATATGGTGTTTCTATTCAGACTAGTAATGTAGTCTGCATGACTTATTGTTGTATGTTTTAGTATACCTGCTGTAGATGTATTAGATTGTTTACTAGTAAAACTATCAAAGCATGATAACCACTTACTTGCAATTAGATTTTCTTGTTCATTGTAATGTTTTAAAGAACCTAACTGATAGTAAGACTCCGCTGTCGGAAACTCTTTGTAAAGAACATTAATAGTCATTGCTACACTTTCTTTAGTTCCTGTATAGTAATACTTATCATTAAAGTTCTTTAACCAACGCATACCTTCATATGCAACTGTCGGTAATTGTATATGTTGTTCTAAGAAGGCGATACCATAACTTTCTACTGTGCTAGGATTAAATGCTACTCTTGCACTTGTGATAAAGTTTACTTTCTCTTGTCCTATGATACCATACTTGATCTCATACTCAGCACCCATTTCTTTTAATCGTGCTTCAAACTTCTTAGCACCATTTGCATTGGTCATTACTTTAGCAGGTAACTTAGTTGATTCGATCACTTTTAAAAAGTCTTCAGGACCTTTTCCTTCTTCCCATCTACCTATGAACAAAACACCTGTTCTTTCTTTGTGATGTTCTTCTAACAAACTAGGTTCAGGTAACGGAATAGGTAAATGAATGCCCTTCTTCGTTCCTAATATTTGTGAATTGAATTCACTCTGAGTACCGATTGTTGTATTAGGCATTAACATTTGTAATCGCATAGACTCATTTACATTGTCTAAGAAAGGATTCTTTGTGTTCTCAAATAATTGACTTTCTAAATGTGTATAGTTGATAATCTGAATACAATCTTCTAGACCAATCTCAGACATCAAACGTGAAGTCTCATATGTATTACATACGATAGAATCATATAGGTTAGATTCTAATGCTTTGATCACAGAGTTTCTAAAGTTAATCATGCGTTCTAAACAATAACTGTCTCCGTACATGAAGATACCTTGATGTTTAGAATAAGGTAAGGGATTGTCTGTATAGATAAATCTAGCACCATCGTTCTGTAAAGTTTTTGTAAACTCTGTATGTTTATCAAACTTATCTGTAATGATATCAACTTTGACATTGTTATCCTTCATTTGCTTTACGAAACTTAAAGCAAACTGCCCTATACCACCATGTGGTATAAGATGTTGGTAAGACATTAGAAATGCTATTCGTTTATTATACATATGTTATATTATACTACCTTTTAATATGCCAGTCAACTGCAATCTACCCAAAAAGGAAGGGTGACGCCACCCTTCAATCTCTATATTGTTTATGTATGTTCGGCCCATCTTTATTATCTTTGTATCCTAACTCGGCTGGGAACTCCCGTCAGGTGTATAGTTATCATAGTTCGATTATTATACTGGTTTTTATTACTAATGTCAAGCCTTTTCAACAATAAAAGACATTACTGTATTGTTTGAAAGATAATACTGTTGTTTGGATTCAGACAGATACTTGAAATCACCTATCTTATTTCTACATTGTATGTCTTCACAGTCACATGGCATAAAAAATTCACTTCCGTCTTCTTCAAAATCATCACTAATCGTAGTAGAATAATCATAGAAGATTTCTTCTCCTGCTTCAATATCTCTTAATGCAATGATAGTATCATCGTTGAGTATACCACAGTTTGGATTACAATGATGATTAATTAATAAACCCGGGGGTTCCAGATCGACATATGTTTCATTAGAAATTTGAAGTGGATTGCATTGATGCTCTCCCCTACGATATACTTCTTGTAAAGATATATGAGGACCTGTTAGTTTTAAAATTGAACTACCTTTTGTTATTGATTGAGTAACAAATACTCCTCTGCCAAATTTAGACTCGTCTATGCGATACTGTCCTTCGGTATGCTTGTCCAACTTATATTAACTCCTCTGCGTTCTAACTCTCTGATGCATTTTGCTCTGCGTTTTTTATTAGGCTTATCTGCATTAATTTCTTTAAACAATTCTTCTTTAGATACTTGTTTCATGTAATAATGTGTTGTTACTTTTTTACTTGTTCCTCTTACGATAACAGTTTGTGATGGTTTAAACTTTATTGGCATTTCTCTCCGTAGTTGTGTGTGTTAAATTTCGACTGTAGTAGTCGGTTCCTCTATTTGAAGTAGTCCTTGACTGTTATGTCCAATCATGCTATCACTACTTCCAATAAATTCTTCTCGCTTCCCGTCCCAGTTTTTAAGAGCATCTTTAATACTTGCTTCCGCTAGTACTGAACAATGCAGTTTAATGGAAGGCAACTCTAATGCCTCTGCGATATCTCTGTCTTTAATTAACTGTGCTTCTTCTACTGTTTTGCCTACTAACATTTCAACAAACATCGTTGAACTTGCTATTGCACTTCCACAACCGTATGTTTTAAATTTTACATCAGTAATCTTTTCATTTTTGTCTAGTTTAAGTTGAAGTTTCATTACATCACCACATGCTGGTGCGCCTGTCATGCCAGTTGCTACGTCTGCATCATTTGGATCAAATTTTCCTACTGAGTGTTGTTCGGGATTTTTGAGAACTTCTTCAAATCTATCTACTACTTTTTGTGAATATGCCATATTACTTTACTACTACAAAAACTTATTAAGTTCCGTAATGTTTACGAATTGTTTCTATCTTCTCCTCTGCACCTGCTATCACTTCGATCTGTGTTTCAATTGCTTGAACCACGTCTGGGTGTTCACCAATCCCTGCTGGGTTAGTTTCATATACCTTGATGTTGGCTTTTGCCATTGCGACTTCGCCTTCAAGTTTTTTGATTAATGCTTCTAATAGATAATTCATTGTTATTTTTCCTAATCTTCACATGTATTTATCATGTAAATCATTGATTTTTATTATTTTCCGATTGCGTTACCATAAATGTGTACGTGAACTCTGCTAGTATAGTAGTATCCACGTTGTATTGCTTCATCTGCAATCGTTGCTTCAGTCTGAACTAGACCTTCATATGTTCCACCTACTCCCATAATCCATACGGGAAAATTACATCCTGCTTCTCTAAACAGTTTTATATTTTCTTCTACTTCTCTCCAACTCTCGTCGGTTCCATTGACTACAAACTTTAACTGACCCTTGTTAGATACTTCTGCATATCTACCGATTACTTCAGGTTTGATTGCTTTCTTAGATTTCTCACCAGCAGTTGCCCATAGTTTAGGACTCAGACTCCAGTACCATTCTCTACCACTTGATGACCAATCTTGTATATAGTTAGCAAAGTTATCTTCGATAGGTCTTGTACCGTTAGTCTCTATTGTTACATAGTTAGGCATGTTATTTCTTTTACCGAACTCATCTAAGATATCCATCATGCCAGGTTGTGTGCCTTTAATCATTGGCTCGCCACCTGTAAACACCATGTGTGTTTCTTGTCCTGTTGCCGGATGTATAAACTTACCATGCGGTAGATGTGCTGTAAGTTCATCACATGCTTCATCTACTGTCTTATCAGTCATTAGATGCTTATACTTCTTACTCCATGTATAAGAACTATCACATCCTTTATCAAACACAGGCAGATCAAATACACTGTCTATGTTTGTGATATCAATAGTTTCATAAGGAAGTTCGTATGTCTCAGGATTTGTAGGATCTTTCTGACCGAAGCCATTGCATTGTAAATTGCATAGAAAGAACCGCATCCATAAAGACGGAATGCCTACGTATTGTCCTTCACCTTGTGCAGAAAAGAATGTTTCACTATACTTTAGTGTCATCTATTTTTTATCGCTGTATATAAATCCATGTTTTCTAAGGGCTTCTTCTCTAGTCATTCCCCACTCGATTAAGACTTCATCTATTTCAAAGTCGTAATACCCGCCTGTAATTTTTCTTAGTTGTGATCTGTAACTTAATTCAACAGAACTCAACCATAGTCCATACAGTGCAACTACACTAAATGCAATACCAAACAGTATTTGTATTATTTCAATCATAATTAATTATAACACCTCTATTATGTAAAGTCAAGGCAAATTTGCCCAAATTGGCTAATCTAGCCACCATGATTCCCAGGGGAAATCTAACCATATGTCAGGGTCATCTATTCGATTGATTGAATCGTATTGATAATTCACACCATCGAATGTACTTGATTCGTTATTAACGAGTACAGAAAACTTTACGTTTTCATTCCATACTACATTCCAAGTAGCCTTTTCTTCTGGAAAGCAACCAGCTTCCCAATCTTGTTTGATCCAATTGAGTGTTGCACCCGAATCATTGATGTCTTCAACTATAAGAATCTTTTTGCGACAGTTTATGTCCCAACGACTCTTGTGTAGTTCAACTTCTTCTGGATTTAATGCTCCAAACGCATCGGCTGCCATCCAACAATTAGACTCTGGACCACCCTGAACATTGTCACGTAATGAAACATCTAAGGCATGCATAGGTACTTTAAGATAGTGTGAGATCATTATAGCAGGAAATAATCCTCCTCTAGTGATTCCTACTACATAGTCAGGTCTAAAGTTATCCAGGTGCATCTGTCTTAAAATTTCTTGCACACCATTTTTTACATGATTGATATGAATTTTTTTAATGTTGTTCATTTGCTTCCTTTATTACACCGTTAGTCCAGTTTTCAGCACATGATTCTGCATATGCTTTAGATTTACCTTCGAGGTACCTTTCTTCCTTCAGTTCACCGTCTTCCCATAGTTCAACTACGTAGACTTCTGCTTTCTTTATTACTGATTCTCTTTTTGCCATTCTATTGCTCCTGCTTCTATCTTATAACTACTGAACTCATTACTGTTAATGTAATCTCTAATCAGTTGTTTACTATTATATCCGTAATTCATTGTATCATTACTATACGGAACTTCAACTTGAATGGTCATCCTTATCGTATCAGGGCCAACGCCGTGTGGACTCGGAACTCCCATTATTTGTTAATAATATTGTTCATCGCTTTTAAGATTTTATCAGCACGTTTGTTGCTGTCAAGTTCAAAATCATCAACGGTGCCATCATTGTTTTTATCATACACCAATGCCCAGTTACCGAAAGCAATACAAATGCATCTTTCACGTTCTGTTTGGTCCTTTTCAAATGCATAATCACTTATCAATTGCTGTATTTTATCTGCAATTACTGTATCCTTTTTACAAATCTTTAACAATTCATCAAAAGGAAAATTATCTAAAGTAACTTTAGATTTCTTAGCAACTGTCTTTTTAACAACAGTTTTCTTTACTGGCTTTTTAGTTTTTTTGTCTGCCATGTTATTCTCCTATTATAATATACTACTATTATATTTATTACTGAAATGCCACAAACATTAAAATCATAAAGAATGTGACCCCTATTACTATTACAGAAAACTTAAACACTGCTTCAAGTATCTCTGGAAAGAATTTGATAACAAGATATGCGAGAGCAAAAAAGCCTATAACTTCTAACATTATAAACCTAATATTCCTATTGCAGATGATAGACCTGCATTGTGCAGTTCGATGTAATCATCCATATCTTTTAAAATTCTATCTGTATCATCGATCCCTTTATCTGTCAATCGTTCTATAAGGCGCTCTCTGGCGATCTGTGGATGCTCTTTTAAGATAGTCTCAAATACATCTGCTTTATTTGAACCCTGACATATCTGTACAACTCTATCTCTTGGTAAAGTTGCGAATGACATTGTTTGTCCTATAGCCATATTAAAACTTCGGTCTGTTGTTATTATAGTAGATATAAATTGCTATCATTAATCCTACTGCAAACAGTAGTGTAAAAGTATCCATTATGCCCTCTCGTAGATTGCTGAGTTAGCATCGTGTTCAAACACTTCTACACTCTTAACTCTTACTGTAGGGTTAAGTGCTTTCTTTTGATACTTTGATCGTTCAATGATGATAGTCATTTGCTTGAATACTTCTTCTGCAAATTTCTCTGATCCTACATTGTCAAACACTTTAATTTTTGCTAGTCCACGTTTCTCTAATGCTCTTAACTGTCCTATCTCAGGATCATCTTTTGATACAACAATAGTGTGATCAAAGTGATCTTCTAACCAGTCTTTAAGTTCTTTCAAACCACCAAAGTCCATAACCCAATTACGTTCATCAAGTCTATCACACTCAAACACAAGTTTGAATCCTAGTGAGTAACCATGTAATAAAGAACAATGTGAATGTTTTGCTTTCCATTGTCTAAAGCAACATGAGAAACCTCTGTCGTTGCCATATGTTTTAGTCGATAAGAACTTGCCCTTACCGAAATCAATCTCTGGTATCTTGTTCACCTTTTTCTTTCCCCAATTAAATATACTCATTTTTCTCCTTCTGCTACTCTTTTTCTCAATGATGAAGAACTAAATGAATGATCTCTACCATTATAAATTACTTTAATATCTCTACTTTCACAAATATCTTTACCAGAAAACTCTTGGTCTTTATATTCGATGCCTATGATTCTTATATCGATCGGCAACACTAAAAGCAAATCTAATAAATCTTGTTCTGTTTGATAGATTACAATCTCGTCTACATGTCTTGTAGCCGCTAATTGTATTTGACGTTCTACTATTGATTGAATCGGAGGATTCTTTGAATCAGGTCGATCTATTGTAGGGTCAGTTTGCAAACCTGCTATCAAGTAATCGCAATGATTCTTTGCTTCTGATAACATTGCAATATGTCCTGCATGTAACAAATCAAATGTACTAAACGTAATACCAATAGTCTTACCCTCGTCTTTGAGTTTTCTTACGTTATTAAAAATCACTTCTTCAATATCTCCATCATTACTTCTTGTTCTTTGTCCTTAAGCCATTCATCTTCGCCCACAAACGTAGGTGCATCTGCAATAATCTTATCTAAAAAGAATTTAAGAATATATAAGTCTTGCTTAATGCCCCATGACATATATCCATCGTTGTAAGGTGAAGTCATTTCTATATTCATCTTACGGATCTTGGACATGATATCATCCTGATCAGGTAATATTGGACCTGCCATAACTTATGACCTTGCTAGTGCTAAGAACTCCGCCCTAACTTCAGGGTCGTTTTTAAATCCACCACCTAGTCTACTTGTAATAGTAGAACTACCAGTGTCTTCTACACCTCTCGACTTAACACAATAATGTTGTGCATCAATCATTACTGCTACATCTTCAGTTTCTAAGATAAATGATAGAGCATGATAAACTTGTTCAGTTAAACGTTCTTGTATTTGAGGTCTTTTAGCAAAGTACTCAACGATACGATTAATCTTAGATAAGCCTAATACTTTCTGTTTAGGTACATATCCAACAGTTGCGAGACCGTCAATAATAACAAAGTGATGCTCACAATTAGATTGTACTGATATGTTTCTTTCTAAAACCATTTCGTTGTATTGCATTTTGTTATCAACGACTGTTGCTTTAGGGAACGCATCATAATCAAGTCCCCAAAAGATTTCATTGACATACATCTTAGCAACACGTTTAGGTGTGTCTATAAGACTATCATCTGTAAGATCAAGTCCTAATGTATCCATAA
>Ga0209830_10000897_pt1 | contig 28345 bp, 29 predicted proteins | sample ArcticOcean_MG_C_12_FD_187439 | JGI IMG/M metagenome (GOLD analysis project Ga0209830, IMG submission 187439) | Marine microbial communities from western Arctic Ocean - ArcticOcean_MG_CB8_130 (SPAdes) (version 2) | ecosystem: Environmental > Aquatic > Marine > Oceanic | place: Arctic Ocean...
AGCTCAAATGGGAGCTGGTGCAGGTAGCCGTAGTAGAATTCGTAGTATGGGGGGCAAAGGTACTATTGTTAAAGTACCTGCTACTCAAAATTCTAGACGTACAGCTAAACAAACAGGTTTGAATATGGTTGTTTTTGATGATGCTATAGCAGCAGCACAGAAAAAAGCCAATACAGCAACTACAGCAGCAGCTAAAGCAGCAGCAGATAAAGCCGTAGCAAAAGCTAAAGCAGCTAAAGCAGCAGCCATAGCAAAAGCTAAAGCAGATAAAGCAGCAGCAGCCAATAGAGAAAAAGGTGCAGCAGCATCTAGGGCAGCAGCAGCTAAAGCAGCTAAAGATAAAAAGGCATCAGCGATTAGCTCAGCTGGAAGAGGCGGATCATCTGCAGGCAAAGGTGCTGGAAACAAACAAGGACAAACTCCTGGCGGTCCAGGCAAAGGCAGACAAAGTAGTCGTGGTAACACAGGTAGTCGAGGTCCAGGTGGCAGAGGCGGTCGTGGCGGCGGCGGAGGCGGCGGAGGCGGAGGCCAAGGCGGTGGTTCTGGAGGTTGCTTTGTAGCTAACACTTTAGTTGAAATGCTAGACGGTTCTGAGAAACGCATCATAGACATTAATGTTGGTGAGCATACTAAAGGTGGTATTGTAGAAGCTAAGATGGAATTTATTCCACAAAGTATATACAACTATAAAGATGTTAAAGTATCTGGTTCACATTTAGTAATAGAAGATGGCAAGTTTGTTAAGGTAGAAGATAGTAAGCATGGAGTTCTAACTAATAATGTAGAGAGTGTGTACTGTTTTGAAACATCAGCAAATAGAATATGGGTTAAAGGCATTGAGTTTGGAGATTACCTAACAGGTTCCGATGAACAATGGCAGCCACATATAGATGTTATGCTAGATACTATTAATAAACAAATCCAGGCTGTTGCTAACTAATGACAATGCCGTTTTCTGAACTAACTGATCTGCTTAATAAAAGATCAAAAGAGCAGACTAAAGCTAGAAGAGAACGATTTAAAGACAGAGTTAAAAAAAAGCAAGCATGGCAAAAAGCAAAAGCACAGTAAACAAAGCAGGCAACTATACTAAACCTACCAAGAGAAAGCAAATCTTTAATCGTATTAAAGCTCAAGCATCTCATGGTACAGGTGCAGGACAGTGGTCTGCCCGTAAGGCACAAGCATTAGCCAAAGCCTATAAAAAAGCTGGTGGCGGATATAAGTAATGGCTCTTGCAAAAAGTCAAAGAAGTTTAAAGTCTTGGGGTAAACAGGATTGGCGAACTAAGTCAGGAAAGAAATCTTCTGTAACTGGTGAACGTTATCTACCTGCAAAAGCAATCAAGGCATTATCTTCTTCTGAATATGCAGCCACTACAAAAGCCAAAAGAAAAGCAAAGGCAAAAGGTAAACAAGTTGCAAAGCAGCCAAAAACCATAGCCAAGAAAGTAAAGCAATATAGGAAGATAACGTAATGGCTAAGTCACCTGCATGGACTAGAAAAGAAGGCAAGAGTCCCGAAGGGGGACTGAATGCTAAAGGTCGTGCAAGTTATAATAAAGGCAAAACCAAAACGGGAAAGAAACGTAACCTTAAAGCTCCAAGTAAAGTTAAAGGTAATAAAAGACGAGCATCATTCTGTGCTAGAATGAAAGGCATGAAGAAAAAATTAACATCAAAAAAAACAGCAAATGATCCTAACTCTAGGATTAATAAATCATTAAGAGCATGGAATTGCTAAAGGAGATAATATGAAAAAAATAATGTGGATTAAAGATAAAGTTATGGCTATGCCTAAACATAAACAAATTGCTTTGGCTATTTGTGTTGTAGCTATAGTTATTGTTGTATGCTTCTAGACAAAAAAGAAACAACAGAGTTAACAGAAAAACAACAAGAGTTTCTCTCTGCTTTATTTGGTGAAGCCCAAGGTGATCCAAGAACTGCAGCAGAGATTGCAGGCTATGCTCCCACCTCATATCCGAAAGTGGTGCAAGGTTTAAAAAACCAAATCATAGAACGTGCCGAAACGGTATTAGCAGCTCACTCACCGAAAGCTGCCTTAAGCATAGCCAACGCAATAGACGATGATGGCTCTATACCAGGAGCAAGTATTAGAATGGAAGCAGCTAAACAAGTGTTAGATAGAGTAGGTTTAGTTAAAAGAGAAAAATTAGATATTAATGCCAAAGTAGCCCATGGTATTTTTATACTGCCAGCCAAAGAAGCATAATGAAAAATATAGTATACAAGATATTTATTTGGTCAGGAAAAATACATAGTTGGTCGTGGACAATGTTATATGGGAAACGAAACAATGAGTCTAGGTCATAGAAAAAGAATTGCAAGAACTGTTCCATTTGGATACAAAGTAAGTGAACAAGACGATAAGTTATTAGAGCCGATCCAAGAGGAACTCGAAGCTATAGAACAAGCAAAACAATATATTAAAAGTTGTTCCTATCGAGAAGTTGCTGGATGGATGGAAAAGAAAACAGGCAGATATATATCTGCACCAGGTTTAAGAAAGGTATTATCAAGAAGTGAATGATATACCACCACCTAAACCTAAACATAAAAAGGTTATAGCCAAAGCTAAACGATCAGCTAAAGCTAGCATTAGTGATATAGCTAAACAAGTACAGAAAGCTAAAGATGATTATCATAATGCACAAAAAAAATTAAAGAATAAAAAAGAAGCTATTAAAAAAATTGATGGTGTACTAGAAAACAAACAAAATATAATTGTAGAAGATGATCTAGACATCTTACCACCAAACGTAAAAAAAGTAGTAGAAGAACAAGAAGTTATATTTGAACCAAACAGTGGACCTCAAACACAATTCTTAGCTGCATCTGAACGAGAGGTATTTTATGGTGGTGCAAGGGGTGGTGGTAAATCATATGCAATGCTTATTGATCCATTACGTTATTGTGATAAACAAAAACATAGATGTCTATTGCTTAGACGTTCTATGCCAGAGTTAAGAGATTTAATTAATCACTCACAACAACTATACCCTAAAGCGTATCCTGGTGCTAAATGGAGAGAGCAAGAAAAAGAATGGAGATTTCCATCAGGAGCAAAAATAGAATTTGGATATGCTGAAAATACTACTGACGTACTTAGATATCAAGGTCAATCTTACACCTGGATTGGAGTGGATGAACTTCCCCAATATCCTAATGCAGATATCTACAACTTTTTAAGATCATCTCTTAGATCTGTAGATCCTGAGATACCAGTATTTATGAGAGCTACAGGGAATCCAGGGAACATAGGTTCAGGCTGGGTAAAAGAAATGTTTGTTGATCCTGCTGTTCCTAATACAAGATTTGATATTGAGATACAAACACCAGTAGGTGTAAGAAAAATAACTAGAAGATTTATACCCGCTAAGTTACAAGATAATCCATACTTGATGCAAACAGAGGATTATTATATTATGCTAGCCTCTTTACCAGAGGTACAAAGGAAGCAATTCTTAGATGGTGATTGGAGTGCATATGAAGATGCTGCATTTCCTGAGTTTAATAAGGTAAATCATGTTGTAGAACCATTTGATATACCTAGTAATTGGCATAAGTTTAGAGCATGTGACTGGGGTTACTCTTCTCCTGCTTGTGTACTCTGGTTCGCTATAGACTTTGACGATAACTTGTATGTCTATAGAGAACTGTATACAAAAAAAGTAGTAGCAGATATATTTGCTAATCAAGTTTTAAATTTAGAATACAATGAGTATATTAGATACGGTGTTCTAGATTCAAGTACATGGGCACGAAGAGGTGATGTCGGTCCAAGTATTGCAGAGACAATGATCAATGCAGGATGCAGATGGCGACCATCTGATAGATCACCAAGAAGTCGTATAAATGGTAAACTAGAAATACACAAAAGGTTATCAGTTAGAGATACTAATGATGGAGATAAACCATCTCTATTTATTTTTAATAACTGTATTAACTTAATACGAACACTACCTCTACTACCGTGTGATAAAAACAATCCAGAGGATGTTGATACTCACACAGAAGACCACGCATATGATGCGTTAAGATACGGATGTATGTCTCGCCCCATTAATCCCCATGGTCATGGTTACTCATCATTTAATAATGGAAGTAACTATACACCATCTGATAAAATGTTTGGATATTAAATGGAATTAGACAATAAAAAATTAAGAGTTGGATTTCAAGATCTAACTATTAAAGTAGAAAATCCTGATTTTAAAAAGGATAACTTAACAGATTGTTATGGACAGTATTTACAAAGAGAAAATGCTATTCAAATCAATGCAGGTTTAGAAACTCATGATTTACTAAATACAGTAATACATGAAATTTTTCATTCTTGCGTATACGTTAGTGGACTAACCCAAAAAGATAATCCACTTGCAGACGATGAAAAGGAAGAGACTGTAGTTAATAACTTAGCCAATACCTTTCATGTTGTTATAAGAGACAACCCATGGCTTCTTAAATTTATGCAAGAAGCTGTAAACAAAACAAAAACTAAGGAGAAATAAATGCCAAATATAATGCAAAAATATAAACAAGGCGATCTTGATGAGACTACTACTAGCTTAGAAAGACCTGCTAACAATATGCCTGCTGTTGAAGAAGGTGGAAAAAACGAAGATGCATCTAAAGTAAAAACTAATATGGTCGATGGAAAAATATTTTCTATGGCTGACGAACGAGACTACTAAAATAGTTAGGAAACTTAATGGCTAAGATAGATCTATCCGATGACGAAGTTGTAGGAGTAGAAGAACAAGGTAAAGATGATTCTGTTAGAAATGATTTTTCTAGTCTAGAAGGTGTCATTAAGTCTCGTTTTTTAAAAGCAGAAGATGCTAGGTACTTTGATGAAAGTAGATGGCTAACAGCATACAGAAACTATAGAGGAATCTATGGTGCTGATATGTCTTTTACAGAAAGAGAAAAGTCTAGAGTCTTTGTTAAAATAACTAAAACAAAAGTTCTAGCAGCGTTTGGTCAATTGATTGAAGTACTATTTTCAAGTGGTGGCTTTCCAATTGGTGTAGATCATACACCCATACCTGATGGTATAGCAGAATTTGCTAGAGTAAAAGGTGAAGACGAAGAAGAAAAGCCATTACAAAGAGATGAAAGTAATATAGTAGATCTATATGGTTTTCCTGGTGATGGTAAAGAAATTGCAGCAGGAACAACTACAGCTGATTTATTGCGTGGATTATCAAAAGATTATGAAGGTATAGACTTTGCAGAAGGTCCATCACCTGATTCTCCTAATACTCCACATATTGAGCCAGCACGAGAGGCTGCTGCTAATTTACAAAAGCTAATAAACGATCAATTAGATGAAACATCAGCTATAACAGTACTAAGACATGTTCTATTTGAGATGGTATTACTGGGTACTGGAGTACTAAAAGGACCATTTACAGATGAAAAAGTCTTACATAGCTGGGATAAAGATGAAGAAACTGAAGAACAAGTATATAATCCTAAACTTAAAACAGTACCTAAGTTAGAAGCTGTAAGTATATGGGATTTTTATCCTGATCCAGATGCTACTAATGTAGATGATTGTGATTATGTAATACAAAGGCATTCTTTTAATAGAGGACAGTTAAGGGGATTAGCTAAAAGACCATTCTTTAGACCTGATGCTATATCAGAATGTTTAAAAATGGGTGCTAACTATGAAGTAAGAGGTTTTGAAACTTCATTACTTGATAGAGAAAATGTAGATGATCTTCAAAAAAATAGATTTGAAGTATATGAATACTGGGGCACAATGGATAAAGAACTTGCTGAAGAAGCAGGTCTTGAGTTTAGCTCAGAACTAGAAGCATTAGATGAAATACAGATTAATGCATGGATATGTAATGGAAAATTATTAAGATTAGTATTAAATCCATTTACTCCTGATAGAATACCCTATCATATTTGTCCTTATGAAATAAATCCGTATCAATTTTTTGGTGTGGGTATACCAGAAAATATGGAAGATGCACAAATGGTAATGAATGGTCATGCAAGAATGGCTATTGATAACTTAGCATTAGCTGGTAATTTAGTATTTGATATAGATGAAACCCAATTGGTACCAGGTCAAGACATGTCTATATATCCTGGTAAAATATTTAGAAGACAGTCTGGAGTAACAGGAACTGCAATTAACGGCATTAAGTTTCCAAGCACAGCAACAGAAAATTTACAAATGTTTGATAAGTTTAGACAGTTAGCAGATGAATCTACAGGTATACCTTCGTACTCTCATGGTGCAACTGGAGTACAATCAACAACAAGAACTGCAGCAGGTATGTCCATGCTTATGGGTGCAGCTGCATTAAGTATTAAAACAGTAGTAAAAAATATAGATGATTATTTATTAAGGCCCCTTGGTGAATCTTTATTTGCATGGAATATGCAATTTAATAACAGCATGGAATCAATAAAAGGCGACTTACAAATTAAAGCAATGGGAACATCTTCGTTAATGCAGAAAGAAGTTAGATCACAAAGACTAATGACATTTATGCAAACTGCGAACAATCCTAATATTGCACCATTTGTAAGATGGCATTCAGTACTTAAAGAAATTGCTAAATCGTTAGATATTGATCCAGATCAATTAATCAATGATCCAGAGAATGCACAAATTTTTGCTAAAATAATGGGGATGACAAATGGAAATCAACAAACTACAGGCCCTGGTGAACAACCACCAGGCATGGGTCCTGCTGGAGGAGTACCTCCAGGAGCAAATCCAGCAGACGCAACGGGAGCTGGAGGTGGCAACATCGGAGCTGGAAGTGTACCGCAGCCAGGGGAAGATCAGTTCGCTGCGCAAGCTGCTGTGCCTCAAGGATCAAATCAAAACCAACAAGGATAATAAGAGTAGAGGATATTTTAAATCAAAATGACAGTACAAGCTAACCCACCATTACCAGATCCAGTAACAGGCAGAATGCCTGCATACTCACAAGTAATGCAACAAAATAGTAATGGCCAGTGGGTTATTATGTACGATGTACAAAACGTACAGACTACTTCTACAACAGGAACTATAGCTCCTTTACCTGGACCAGGAGTACCTTCTGTTCCAGATATAGAAACTCCTATAACAACATTCCCAGAACCAGGAGATCCAGAAATAATATACCCAGAACCTACTCCTTTTCCTATAGATCCCGAACCTGTTCCAGTAGATCCTGGGCCTGTGTTTGGAGGTGGTGGCCGTGATAATAGAGATAATATGGGACCAACAGGACCAGGAGCAGTGTCAATAGGTGGTGGTTGGTTTGATGGAGAAACAGGACAGCCATATGGAAAAATTGCAACCGCAGCATATAATGGACTTACAGGTAACATACCTGGATTAGGATCAATAAGTGTAGTTGGAAAAATTGTAGGGGCATTGGCTAAAGCAAATATGAATAACGCAATTGCATCTATGACAGATGAAGCTAGATCAGCTATGTTTGGCAGTGAAATAGGAAAAAAAACATTAAGTAAAATGACAGTTGCAGAACGTAGTAAATTAAAAAAATCTTTACAAGCTAAAATGACAAAGAAAAAGAAAGGTTTAAACGTAGGCTTTGATGTACACCCAAATTATTCTTATGATGAAAATCAACGTAATATGAGAGATGTTTCTGGTGAAGTAGATTTAGATAAATCTGCTGGTACTGATAGTAACTATGGTGGTACAGGAAGTACAGTAACAGGTAGTCGAGGGCCAGGAGGAGCTGCAGCTAGACAAAAAGGTGGTCCAAGTGGAGGAACAGGAAGTACAGGAACAGGAAGTACAGGAACAGGAAGTACAGGAACAGGAAGTGCAGGACCAGGAGGTGCAGGAGGTAGACAAAAAGGTGGACCTTCAGGCGGAACATCACCAGGAAGTAAAAGCAGAGATGGCGGTAATCCAGGAGGTAACTCTAGTGGCGGTGGATCAGGAGGTTCAGGTGGATCAGGAGGTTCAGGTGGATCAGGAGGATGTTTTGTTAAAGGAACTACAATTCAAATGGCTGACGGCACTACAAAAGAAATTACAACTATTAAAGTTGGTGAGGAGACTAGAGGTGGTATTGTACAGGCTAGAATGGAATTTATGCCACAGAGTATATACAATTACCAAGGAGTATTAGTTTCTGGATCCCACTGGGTAATAGAAGATAATCAATTTATTGAAGTAGAAGATAGTAAACATGGAGTCCTTACAGATAAAATAGAACCTGTGTATACCTTTAAAACTTCAGACAATAGAATATGGATTAACGATATAGAATTTGGAGATTTTGAAACAGGATCTGATGATGACTGGGCACCATACTTTGAACAAGTTAAACAAGATCTAAATAAAAAATTACGAGGAGAAGCATAATGGCAATGATGCCCCCACAAGGAATGATGTCACCAGAAGAACCTATGATGTCAGAGGAAGATATGATGTCAGAGGAAGATATGATGTCAGAGGAAGATATTATAGCTCAAACGCCAGTAATTGGAGGCATAGCTAAAGAAGCAACAGAAGGAGAAGCTACAAATTTTGTAATAACTAAAGAACAATTTGTTTCTACTTTAGACGATCAAGTTCTTGAAGTCCTTCAGACAAAACTAACTCCAAGTATGAGATCTGCATTATCTATTATATTAGGCCCAGAAGTAGGAGAATTACTAGAAGGTATAGGATTAGAAGAGCCACAACATTTAGTGCCTCAATCTGCAATTGCTAATGCATTTCCAGCTGCAACAATAGAAGAGTCTATTGCTATGTTTGATGAAAGCCTAGGAGGTACTATGGCACCCCAACAAGAGATTCCTAATGCACCCACAAGTGGATTAGGCGGAGCACCAATGATGGATGCTCCACCAACTAACGTGCCACCTGTAGTTTAACTACAGCACACGAGGGCTACCCTTCCCCATAAGGCACCCAACTCAACTAAGGAGGATACTATGGTTGACGACACGAATGAAGATGTAATAGAAACAACTGAAGAAACTACTGAAGAAGTTTCTCTTACACCTGAACAGGAACAAGTAGAAGAAATGCTTGAGCCGACACCTTATCAAAATAAGTATAAAAGAGATCTCGATGATAAGGTTACTGATACAGCTACCGAACAACAGGACACCGAAGAAGAGGCTACTCCTGAAGAACGCCCTGTAACAGCCGAGGAAAAGGCTTTTAAGAAACGTTATGACGATCTTAAACGCCATTACGACAAGACTTTAAGTAAACATAAGAACGAAGTTACGAAACTTAAGACTCAAGTTGAACAAAAAGCAAATGAGATGCTACCACCTAAAGATCCAAAGGAACTTGCAGAGTGGAGACAAAAGTATCCAGATGTCTATGATGTTATAGAGTCAGTATCTTTGCAACAAGCAGATACTAGAACTAAACAACTTGAAGAAAAATTTCAGTTTTTACAGGAACAGCAAACGCAGATTTCTAAAGAAAAAGCTGAAGTTGAATTGGTTAAACGTCATCCTGATTTTGCAGAGATTAGGGCCCAAGATGAATTTCATGAATGGGTTCAATCACAAGATCCTACAATTCAAGGATGGTTGTATGACAATACAGATAATGCAGACTTAGCCGCAAGAGCTATTGATCTTTATAAAATGGATAAGGGACTTTCTAAACCAGAAAAGAAAACTAATTCAGACATAAAAAAAGAAGCTGCAAGATCAGTCACAACAACTAGAAAAGCCAATCAAACAGACGTAGCTGAAAAGAAAATTTGGAGTATTGATGAGATTTCTAAACTGAAGCCTCAACAATTCGACAAACACGAAAAAGACATTATGTTAGCTCGAAAAGAAGGTCGTATAAAAGCATAAACTAAAAACTTAACTTAACGCTATAAGGAGAATAATATGGCAATATCAAGATCTGCGGGTTATAATAACCTGCCATCAGATAATTTCATACCTGCAATTTATAGCCAGAAGGTTCAAAAGTTTTTCAGAACTGCTTCGGTTGTTGAAGACATTACAAACACCGACTATGCTGGAGAAATCGAATCTTATGGTGACACGGTAAATATTATCAAAGAACCTACAGTTACTGTAGCTGCGTACACACGCGGTGCATTAATTAATACACAAAACTTAGCTGACGATCAATTACAACTAATTGTTGACCAAGCCAATGCTTTTGCTTTTAAAGTGGATGACATTGAAGAAAGACACTCTCATATAAATTTTGAGTCTGTTGCAAGTTCTTCAGGTGCATATGCTCTAAAAAATGCTTATGACAAAAATGTCTTAGCAGCAATGGTAGCTGGTGCTGGAACTACAAATGGTTCTGACGGATCTGGCAACGCTGATGTAGGAGTATACCCAGAGGGTACTTCTCTAGCATCTAGTGCTGAAGTTGATCCAATCAACATCTTAGCTAAACATTCTAAACAATTAAACTCAGCAGACGTTCCAGAAGAAAATAGATTCTTCGTAGCTGGACCTGAGTTTTATGAGCAACTAGGACAGGCAAATAGTAAGCTAATGGCTGATACTACTGGCAATGCTGCACCATTAAGAAATGGTAAAGTATATCAAGGTAAGATCAATAACATGAGCTTATACATGAGCAATAACTTTGCTGCTGCTAGTACTTCTAATGTTTTCTTATGTTTATCTGGTCACATGTCTTCCACTGCAACTGCTAATCACATTGCAAAAATGGAAGTCGTTAGAGATCAAGATTCATTTGCTGACGTAGTTAGAGGCTTACATGTGTTTGGTAGAAAAGTACTAAGATCAGAAGGTCTTATTGCTGAATTTTTATTAATTGATTAATTAGGAAAGGAATAATAACATGGCTACTTATGACGTAACAGGTAATACTAGTTCAACTAGTGTACCTTCAAGAAAGAACCCTGGTGTAAGAACTCCTTACCTAGTGGAAAATACAATTGACATATCAAAAGTCAACAGCGATGCTGGAACAACAAACGGAGATGTACTACAAGTAATAGACATTCCTGCTGAAACTCTAGTACTACACGCTGGTATTGAAGTTATTACTGCACTATCTAGTAGTGCAACTATGGACTTTGGTATCACTGGTGGAGACGTTGACGTATTTGTTGATGGAGATGCTAACGCAACAGGATACTCTGTACTAACAGCTACTGCAAGACCAATTATTGCAAGTGCTGACACTATCGACTTACTAGTCGCAGGTGCAGATTCTTCTGCAGGTAAAGTCAGAGTCTTCGCACTTTTGTGTGATGTTTCTGGTGTTTACGAAACAGCAAACAATGCTTAATTGTTAATTAGTTGGGAGCCTTCGGGCTCCCTTCTATTACTAAAGGAATTTATGGCTACAATAGATTTAAGAAATATTACAGAGGCATCGACTGGACAAAAAAAAGTTGAAATGTATGGCGAGTCTACTATACATTTAGATGATAAGACCAAACAGTGTGACTGTGGGGCAAAAATAAAAGAACAAGATGCAAAAATAGACAAGATATTAAAATTATTAGAGAATAGATAATGGATTATTTAACACTAACTAATCAGGTATTAGCAGAATTAAATGAAGTGCAACTAACTAGTAGTAACTTTGTTAGTGGTGCTGTAGGTATTCAACAGACTACAAAAGATGTAGTTAATAAAGCACTTAGAGATGTATACTCTTCAGAGCTAGAATGGCCTTGGTTACATAGTGATAAGATACAAGCAACTTTTGCAGGACAAAAAGAATATGCATTACCTACTGATTATAGATCAGTTGACTATGATTCATTCTACATAGTTCCTACAGAGTTAGTAACAAATTCAACTTTTGATAGTAACATAACTAATTGGACAACTTCATCTGGAACTCCAGCATATACAGCTACAGGAAATGGTAGACTAAGATTAAATGCAGCAGCAGCTTATGCTACTCTATCAACAGTAAAGAATAAAGAATACAGATTACAAGTTAGATTAATAGATAGTTCTTCTAGCGGATCTAGTTTAAAAATACAAGTAGGTACTTCTCCTGCAGGCACACAAAATTTAAGTACTACTTTAACAATAGCTGATTTTGGTGATGGCTCAATTCTAGATATTAAATTTACAGCAACTGCATCTACTTCATACTTAACTTTAGATAATGATGACTCCAATAATTTAGATGTAGATTTTGTAAAGGTATCAGAAAATATTGCACCTAAAAAATTAACATACATTACATATGATGATTATAGAAGAAGATTTTTAAGTACTGCACAGATAAATAGTAGTGATCAGTACGGAGTTCCTGATTATATATACAAATCACAAGACGGAAAGTTTGGATTGTATCGTATACCAGATTCAGATGGGTATAGCATAAACTACGAATATTGGAAAACTCATGATGATTTATCGGCTACAACCGATACTCCAGATATACCTGCCAGATTTCATGATGTAGTAATAGCAAGAACTAAGTACTATATATATCAACTACGATCTGATCCTCAGTTTACTCAATTTGCTGCAGCAGACTATCAGGCAGGAATAAAAAGAATGAGAATAGAATTAATTAATTCTCCAACACAAATGTTAGATACTCGTGTAAACATTACTAAAACTAGAGGAGCTGCAATAGGTGGCTGATACTTCACAAATATCTCCCTTTATATATGGGTGCTCTGGAGGTTTAGTATTAAACAAAGATACTTTTTCTTTTCAACCAGGAGAGTCTAGAATATTACAAAACTTTGAGCCAGACATTAAGGGCGGATATAAAAAAATATTAGGTACTTCATTTTATAATACTAATATTGTTCCTCAAGTATCTAATGCTAATGAACGCGTAGTAATGTCTGCTATATTTAATGATAGGGTATTAGTAGCAAGAGGTGGAACTATATATCAAGGAGATGCGGGCAGTGGTAGTTGGACATCTGTACAAGCTAGTTTAGGAACTCCTACTGCTAACTATACATTTAGTAAATTTAATTTTACTGGGACAGACAATATAGTAGTAGCAACGGGAACTTCATTTCCTAAGATAATAGATACTTCTTATAATGTAATTAATGTTAATGCGTCAGGAAGTCAAGATACTTTTAGTATTGTTGAAGTGTTTAAAAATCATATCTTTTTTGCAGGCGCTACAGGATCTACACAAGAAATTAAATTTATGGGTCCTTTTCAAACTAATGATTTTACTACTGGTAATGGTGGTGGTGCTATTAAAGTAGATACTACAATTATAGGAATGAAAGTATTTAGGGGTAGCCTATTTATATTTGGGCTAGACAAAATATTTAAGTTAACTGGAACTTCATTAAGTGATTTTTCTATAACTCCAGTAACAAGAACTATTGGTTGCTTAGATCGTGGATCAATTCAAGAGCTTGGTGGTGATATTGTATTTCTTGCACCAGATGGAATTAGAACTATTGCAGGTACAGAAAGAATTGACGATGTCGAATTAGGTACTGTGTCTAAACAAATACAAGAACGTATTGATGAGGTTGGAGTAGATAATATAAGTTCTTTAGTAATAAGAAAAAAATCTCAATACAGAATGTTTTACCCTAAAACAAGTGGAGCAGAAGTAGCTTCTAGAGCAGTAATATCTGTTGTAAAAACTAATAGTAATACTGGACAATTAGGTTATGAATATGCAGATATGTTAGGAGTTAAGCCGTCTTGTTGTGATTCTGATTTTGTAGGATCTACTGAAACTGCAGTACATGGTGGCTATGATGGTTACATATATCTGCAGGAATCAGGTAATGTATTTACTAGAGTAGGCGGTACAGCAAACATAGAAAGTATTTATAAGTCTCCCGATTTAGCAATGGGAGATCCAGGCATACGCAAGAGTATGCAAAGAGTTATTGTAAACTATACTAATGAAGGGTTAGTAGATGCTGATCTTACATTAAGATATGATTATGATTCGGCAACAACGCCACAACCAAGTACTTATCCTTTAAATACAGGAAACGTACCAGCAATTTACGGAACAGGAACATACAACAATTCTACCTATAATCAATCAAGTCTACCTTTAGTAAGACAAGATGTACAAGGATCAGGATTTGCAGTAGCTATTAAAGTTATTGATAGTAGTGCCTTTCCACCAATAAGTTTAAAAGGTTTTGAACTAGAATTTACCCCAGGAGGCAGAAGATAACATGGCAGGCTACTCAGCTCGACAGAGCTCATATTCAAGTGGAGATACTATTAACGCTGCACATAGTAATGATGAATTTAATACTATATTAGCAGCATTTAATGTATCAACAGGACACACACATGACGGCAGTAGTGCTGGTGATGGTGGCCCTATATCTAATCTATTTAGTAATGCACTAGTATTTGGTACTAATGCAAATACAGATATAGCAATTACATTTAATGCTACTAGTAATGATGGTGTATTAACATGGATGGAAGACGAAGATTACTTCCAGTTCTCTGATGATATATTATTAGCAACTACAGAAAAATTACAGTTTAGAGACACTGCTGTATATATTAACTCATCTGCAGATGGTCAACTAGACTTAGTGGCAGATACAGAAATACAAATAGCAGCTACTACAGTAGATATTAATGGTGCAGTAGACATATCTGGCAACTTAGGAGTTGGTGGTAATCTAACAGTAACAGGTACTACGACTTTTAACGGTGGTACACTTACTTTAGGAAACTCAGCAGGTGACAATGTTGTATTTGGTGCTGACGTAGACTCTAGTATTATACCTGATGATGATGATACTTATGACCTTGGTAGTTCTTCACAAGAATGGAGAAACTTATTTATTGATGGTACAGCTAATATAGATAGCCTTGTAGCTGATACAGCAGATATTAATGGTGGTACTATTGACGGTGCAGTTATTGGTGGTGCAAGTGCAGCTGCCATAACAGGTACAGCAATTACTGGTACTAGTTTTGTTATAGGTTCCGCAGACATTGGAGAAGCAGAACTAGAAATATTAGATGGTGCTACGCTTTCAACTGATGAGATTAATCTCCTTGATGGCGTTACAGCTACAACTGCAGAGTTAAATATTTTAGATGGTGTTACAGCAAGTGCAACAGATATTAATCTTATTGATGGAATAACCAACGGAACAGTAATAGCAAGTAAGGCTATTATAACAGATTCAAACAAAGACATAACTGGTGGTAGAAATATTACTATTAGTGGAGAACTTGATGCAGCTACTTTAGATATATCAGGTAATGCTGATATTAACGGAACTACAAACTTAGACGTAGTAGATATAGATGGTGCTGTTGACATGGCTACAACTCTTACTGTAGCAGGTAACGTAGACTTTAATGGTGATTTAGATGTAGATGGAACATTAGAAACAGATGCCCTTACTATTGCTGGCGTAACTCTAGCAGAAACAATTAGTGATACTGTAGGAGCTATGGTAACAAGCAATACTGAATCAGGTATTACAGTAGCTTATCAAGATGCAGATAATACATTAGACTTTACAATCGGTACACTTAACCAAGATACAAGTGGTACAGCAGCAATAGCCACAACAGTTACTATTACAGACAACGAAAACACAAACGAAAACAACGCAATTATCTTTACATCTGGTGGAGACTTAGATGGTGGTAACTTAGGTTTAGAATCAGATGGTGATTTAAAATACAATCCAAGCACAGGAACATTAAGTGTACCTAACGTATCAGTAAGTGGTACATTTAGTACGGTTAATAGTGTTACTATGGATGCTAACAATGCTGTAATCTTTGAAGGATCAACGGCTGATGCTCACGAAACAACCTTAACATCTATTGATGCTACAGATGATAGAACAATATCTCTACCTAACGTATCAGGTACAATTCCTGTATTAGCTGTAGCAAGTAATACACAAATTACTTCTACACCTGAAGAGTTAAATGCCTTAGACGGTATTACTGCAGTAGTCGGAGAGCTTAATGCTCTTGACATAGGCTCTACAGCTGTTGGTACAGCAGTAGCTTCTAAAGCAGTTATATTAGATTCTAACAAAGATTATACAGGCATAAGAAACTTAACAATTACTGGTGAGCTAGATGCAGCTACACTAGACATTTCAGGTGCAATAGACGTAGCTGGAACATCAAACTTAGACATAGTGGATATAGACGGTGCTGTTGATATGGCTTCTACCCTTCAAGTTGATGGTGTAGCTACTTTTACTGGCAGAGATATTCATAGTGGTGGCATTACTATTGCCAATGCAGGACAAATTGGCTCAGTTGGAGATACTGATGCAATCGCAATCGCAAGTGATGGAGTTGTTACTCTCACACAAAAATTAGTAGGTACTGAATTAGACATCTCAGGCAACATAGACGTAAACGGAACATCAAACCTAGACGTAGTAGATATAGACGGAGCTGTAGATATGGCAACTACACTTACACTTGCTGGTAATGCAGACTTTAATGGTGATTTAGATGTTGACGGTACTACTAACCTTGATGTCGTAGACATTGATGGTGCGGTAGACATGGCTACTACACTAGCAGTAACAGGTATTGCTACTTTTACAGATGATATAATTATAGGTGATGGCAAAACTATTGGTTCTGCTTCAGATGTTGATGCAATAACAATCGCTGCAAACGGACAACTAACACTTACACAAACATTAATAGGTACAGCATTAGACATATCTGGTGATGCTGACATTGATGGTACACTAGAAGCTGACGCTATAACAGTTGATGGTACTGCACTAGCTACAGTTATTGCAGGAACAACAGTCACTAACACAACAAACTCTGCTCACGTTCTAGTAACTGACAATGAAAGCACAAATGAAGAAAATCTTATTGCTTTTGTAGAAGGTGCAACATCAAGTACAGGTAATGTTGGACTAGAAATGGATGGCAATTTTGCGTATAACCCAAGTACAGGTACAGTTTCAGCTACTATATTTAAAGGCAATATTGATGCAGTTGATGGAGACTTTGATGGTACTCTTGAGGCTGATGCGATAACTATAGGGGGTACAGCTATTGGTTCTATTTATAGTGTTATAGCAGGTAGCTCTAGTATTGTAACAACTGGTGCTTTAAATAGTGGATCTATTACTTCTGGTTTTGGAACCATTAATAATGGGGCATCTGCTATTACAACTACTGGTACAGTTAATTTTGGTAGCCTAGCTGACGGAACCATAACAGTTACAGCATTTGTAGACGAAGATGATATGAGTACAAATTCAGCTACATTAGTACCTACCCAGCAGTCTGTAAAGGCTTATGTAGACGCAAATGCTGGTGGGGGTTTATCGTTAATTGATGAAGATAATATGGCTAGTGATTCTGCTGGTAGACCACCAAGTCAACAGTCTGTAAAGGCTTTTGTGACTGGATTAACAGGGGGTAACATTGTTGCAACTGGAGCATTAAATTCAGGCTCAGTTACATCAGGATTTGGAAACATAGATACAGGATCATCTACAATTACAACAACAGGTTTAATTAGTGGTGGTTCTTTAGATATTGATAATGTTTTAATTAATGGCACAACAATAGGACATACAGATGATACCGATTTAATAACTGTAGCAGATGGTTTAGTAACTGTTGCTGGTGAAATATCAGTAACTACATTAGATATTGGAGGTACTAATGTATCTTCAACTGCAGCAGAATTAAATATCCTTGATGGAGTAACTTCAACGGCAGCAGAACTAAACATCTTAGATGGTGTTACTTCTACAGCCGCAGAACTTAATATACTCGATGGAGTAACTTCAACTGCAGCAGAATTAAATGCTTTAGATGGCATTACCGCAGTTGTAGGTGAGCTAAATGCTCTTGATATAGGATCTACGGCTGTAGGAACTGCTGTAGCTTCTAAGGCTGTTATACTAGATTCAAATAAAGATTATACTGGAATTAGAAATTTAACTGTATCTGGTGAACTTGATGCAGCTACTGGTGATTTTAGTGGTAACGTAGATATAGATGGTACATTAGAAGCTGATGCCATTACTGTAAACGGTACAGCATTGGCTGAAGTTATTTCTGATACTGTTGGAGCTATGGTAAGTTCTAACACTGAGTCAGGAATTACAGTAGCCTATCAAGATGCAGACAATACTCTAGACTTTACAGTTGGAACTCTTAACCAAAACACTACAGGTTCGGCAGCTACTTTAACAACAGCAAGAACTATTGGTGGCGTAAGTTTTAATGGTAGTGCAAATATTAATTTACCAGGTGTAAATGCAGCAGGTAACCAAAATACTTCAGGTTCAGCAGCTACTTTAACAAATGCTAGAACAATTGGTGGTGTTTCGTTTAACGGTTCTGCTAATATTAACTTACCTGGCGTAAATGCAGCAGGTAACCAAAATACTTCAGGTACTGCAGCTACAGTAACTACTGCAGCTCAATCAAACATTACATCATTAGGCACACTAACAACTTTAACAGTTGATGATATAACTATAAATGGTAGTACAATATCAGATGGTGGTGATCTTACACTTGATGTAGATGGAGATATTATATTAGATGCTAATGGTGGTGACATATTTTTTAAAGACAATGGTACTACATTTGGTAGTGCAACTAATACTTCAGGAAATTTAATAATTAAATCAGGCACAACTACTGCCGCCACTTTTAGTGGAGCTAATGTAACACTTGCAGGTACTGTAGGATCGGGTGCAATAACTAGTTCTGGAAACATCACAGCCTTTAGTGACCAACGATTAAAATCAGACATCAAAACAATAGATAATGCCTTAGACAAAGTGTCTAAAATGAGAGGTGTTATGTTTATTAAAGATGGAGAACTATCTAGTGGTGTTATAGCACAAGAGATGGAACAAGTTGCTCCTGAATTAGTTATGGATGGAGAATATAAATCAGTAGCTTATGGCAATATAGTTGGTTATCTTATTGAATCAATTAAAGAATTAAAAGCTGAAGTCACAAACTTAAAATGCAGAAAAGAATGTGAGTGTAACTAATGGCAGTTGCTAGTAGTGGTGCAATTTCACTAAATGACTTTCATACTGAAGCAGGCGGAAGTGCTAACAGTACCTGTACCCTTAATGATTCTGATATTAGGGGATTAATAGGTAAATCTGCTGGTGCAAGTATGAATTTTGAGGAGTGGTATGGAGCGTCAGGTACAGTGTGGAGTACAACTATGACAACTGGAACAACTAGTAATAAGTCTGGAACATTTACTGGTTTTGATAGAGGAAATTTTGGTGCTCTATCTGATGACACAGTAGACTTTTCAAGTGGTAGACTATGCTTAGATTTAAATCATGAATCAACAGGAAACAAAGTAGTCTTTAGAATTGATACTGGTGCAACGAATGCAGGTTTTACTACAATGACAGTAGGAAGCACTGCTTATCAACGTACAGACGCAACATTTAGTAGCAATCCTGCTTCGCAAGCAATATGGGAGTGGGGTAGTAGTAATCCTTTTAGTGGCGAAATAGTAATTACCTGGACTTAATATTAAATAATTATGAATATACTTTTTATAGAATACGACTCTCAACACTTTCATCAACAAGTTAAATTAGTTGATGGCGGACATAATGTATGGTCTACTTGGAGTAATAAAGAATACCATACAAAATTTGGAATACAGAATTGTGACAGTGGTAATTGGACAACGTGGACAGAAAGTAGTTATCAGTCTTTGACCAATAAAATTACTAGTTTAAGTATCGATACAGTTATTTTAGGTATACCTTGGTTACATTGGTTGCGTGGGGTAATGCCCGAAGGAGTAACCTTTTTAGCCGCTACAGAAGATGCATTTAAACTAGAGACTGATAAATTTGCAACTAGGACTGCAGTTGGTAACTTAGGTTTAAATGTATTAGATGTTGTAGGACAAGGAAAAACAGATGCTTTTGATTTATCTGGGTATTCAGTAAGGCCTGTTATAGTTAAGCCTAAAAATAGTTTTGTAGGTACTTATGTTATTTATGAAAATCAAGACGCAGCAGCTATTGCACACTTTGACAATTTTACTGAATCACAACATTATGATTATTATTTAGAAAAATTTTTACCAAACATGAAATTAGAGGCAGAGGTACATTTTATTATTGCTAATGATAAATGGGCTATTTACTATACTGGAGAAATGCAAAACGAAATAGATCGTAGAACATTTATTAAAAATAAAGCTACCTCTCCTTGGATAAATGATGTAGTCCTTAAAAAACTTTCTTCAGATATTAACACAAAAGTATTAGCAGCAGCCAAAACTTTTTTAGATTGGGCTGTTACAAAAGGTGGTAACTATTGTGGCTCAATAAATTTTGGAGTTGATAATAGTGATGAACTTTATTGGATTGAATGTAATGCTAGAAAAGATGCTTATAGTTGTTTGCCGTGTAATATATCTGGAAGTGATTATCTTGCGGCACTAACTACAGATCCTGATAAATATGTAACCGATATAAGCCAATGGACATTTACTACAGTAGCATCCACAATAGATAATTCTCCTATTCAGGAGTATCCATTTAACTTACATGCTGAATATGAAGTTGATCCACCAAACTGTTTGCTTAAACAGGAAGATAAATACAGGACTAATCATGGTGGAATAGTTATATATTCTCAAGGAGATCTTCCTACAGAATTTGTTACTAAATTAACTGCAGATGGAAAATATAAAATTGTATCGTAATTAATAAAAATGTTTTATTATAAGGTAGAGAATAGAAAATCACCAATACAAGGAGAGGGTCTATACACATTAGATGATATTAAAAAGGGCAGTATTATTTTTTATTGGGGATCAGATCAAGATAGGATCATTAATGAAGCTACCTATTTAAAAAAACGAAAAGATGTGTCTGATAATATATTTCAAAAAACATCTGGTAGATGGGTACACAATAAATTTTTACACTGCAAAGAATGGGGCCTTGATTGCTATATGAATCATTCTTACAGCCCTAATATACTATACTATTGTGGTATTGGCTTTGCAAAAAAAGACATTAAAAAAAATGAAGAGCTATTTATAAATTTTCAATACCTTTTATCAGATAAAGACTCTGCATGTTTTACAGATATAGAAACTAATAGGCAAGTTATAGGGTTAGATAATGACGAATGCTTAAAAGAATCATCTAAAGAATTAATCTTATTACTTAATAAATAAATTGACAAAATTGGTATACATTGTATAATATAAGTAAGACTATGAAAAAAAAGAATAAATAAAAGGAAGAACCATGAAAATGGAACCACAAACTGAACGCGAACACATAATTTCAATACAAGGGCATATTACTGGCGTGAAAAGAGATATTAATAATCTTAAAGAAGATGTGCAACACTTGCACAAAGATGTAGAAACATTGGGTGGCAAGATAGATAAAATCTATTGGGTTGTGTTATCTATAGTGGGGGCTGTAGGTTTAATGGTTATTGAAAAATTAATAGAAATGGTAGGCAGATAATGGAAAAGAAATTAAAAACTTTAACAGACAGACAAAAAGCAACTATGAAAAAACACTCAGTGCATCATAGTACAAAGCATATGTCTTCTATGAAAAAAGCTATGCTGTCTGGAAAATCATTTACAGCAGCTCATAAAATAGCACAAAAAAAGGTAGGTAAATAATGGCAACAACAGTATCGCCACAATCGGTAGCCATACAAACAGAGGTAGGTAAGCTAGTAAAAAATCCACAGCTTCCAACTGGATCTACTGTTAAACCACAAATGCAACAAGTAGGTGTTGGAGAAGACATGACTACTGCAGGTGCAAATGCCACAGCACCTCAAGCATCTACTACCGCAAGTCAATCTCCCACAGCACCCACTATATCTACTACTACTGGTGGCACATCAGCAACTCAAACAGGCGCAACAGCAGCAACAGCACAGCAATATACAGCAGCTGCAAATGCTGCTTCTCAAGCACCTGTAGTAACTGCAGCCCAAGGTACAGGTACCTTAACTCAAGAGGCGGTTGGACAAACAGGTACTATTACTGATCCTGCAACTGTAAGAGGACAGCTAGCAGAAATTACCACAGATATTGAAAATGCAATGGCATCAGGATCACCCCTTCCTGCATTTGCTAGAGGTGCATCTAAAATGGCTATGGCAGCCATGGCACAAAGAGGATTGTCTGCTAGTACTATAGCAGCAGATGCAGTAGCAGAAGGTGTACTAAGAGCTTCTACTCAGATAGCAGCAGCAGATGCAGCTACTTACAAAGACATGATATTTCAAAATTTAAGTAATCGTCAACAGGCTATGATTACTAATGCACAAAATTACTTTCAAAGAGATATGGCTAATCTTAATAATCGTCAGCAAGCCTCTATAACTAATGCACAAATTAAGCAACAATCTTTACTATCAGATCAAGCAGCTGTAAATGCTTCTAAGCAATTTAATGCAACTAATAAACAACAGACCGATCAATTTTTTGCAGGCTTAAATGCAAATATTCAAGAGTCTAATGCAAAACGTTCTGATGCTATGAATCAATTTAATGCACAAGAAACTAATAAAATATCAGCACAAAATGCTGCTAATAGTGTGGCAGTTAATGAAGCTAATGCACAGCGAAGAGCTACTATAGATCAGTTTAATGCAGGCATACAGGATCAACGAGATAGATTTAATGTAGAGAATCAAAGAATAGTAGATCAAAGTAATGTTGAATGGAGACGAGCAATTAATACTGCAAATACTGCAGAGGTTAATGCTGCTAATCAAATCAATGCACAAAATACATTGGATCTTTCTAACTATGCTATGAATGCTTTATGGCAACAGTGGCGTGATGAAGCATCATGGTCACAGACAGAAGGCGAGAATGCAAAAAATAGAGCCCACAATTTAGCTGTAGCCGCTATGGAAAGAGCTACAACATTTGATATAATGGACGAAGATAAAAAAAATAAACTACTAGAACTTCTTGGTAAGTTTGCAGTAGGCGTATGGGCAAAACCTTAAGGAGATAATATATGGCTAATTGGATGACGGATGCATGGACTTGGACTAAAGATTTAATTGGAGATACTGACTATGGAGATTTAGTAGATGGTGCTAAATTTGCTATAAGCTATTTTGATGATGATAAAGATTCATCTTCAGGAAGCCCTAATAGTTTAGTAAATCTTTCTGGAAAAATTAAAACTTCTATATCTGCACCAAGATCAGCAACCGCTAATAAAATTTCTAAGTCACCAATAACTAGTAACGCAGAAGCCGCTGTTGCTAAACATAGAAACATTATGGCAAGAGCAATAAATCAAGCAACAAGAATAACAGCAACATCAAAGAGAACATAATATGGCAGAACCAATAGTACCAGAAATGGAATATGATGAGTTTAATTCTCCTATTCCAGGACAATCATTAACTGATGAACCAGGCAATGCTAAGTGGGAAAACCCACCTAGGTATACAAAGGTAGAAGAAGTTTCTGAAATGATTATGAAAAAAGTATTTAATAAAGAAGCTGTTAAAAATATTTTAATGATGTTAGAAGCAGGAATTCCTGTAGAAGGAGTAGCTAGAACTATAGTATTTGCAGGCTATGCTGAAGGTCAATACAATCCAGACGTAGGGGTATTAATAGCAAGATTAACTTTTGAAGCAGTACTTACCATAGGAGTTGTAGGTAAAGTAAAAAATTTAAAGATAACACTTAAACCTAAAGACACAGAAAAGAATGACTTTGCATTTGAAATGGGACAGCTTAAGTTTGCTAAAGAAATTGCAGATAATATGGGTAAACAAGATCTTAAAAAAGCTGATGATGAAACAATTAAAGAGATGGGCGGTATGAGCCTTATGTCTAAACCTATGATGGAGGATACTAAGTAATGGATTTTGCAAGTGGACTAATGAGTTTTGCTACTGGTGCAGTTAAAGGCGGTATTAAAATACAAGAGGATAGAAAAAAAAGAGAAGATGAGTTAATAACTACTGCAGAAACAGATGCTGCTACTGAAGTAGAAACAATGATAAATGATGCTAGAGCAGAACTTAGATCTTCTCAAAATATTTTTAACACTACAGCTAATAACCAAATTAAAAACTGGAAACAAATAGCATCAGAATACGGTGATGACTTTAACGATGATTTAAGTATACTTGCAGTAAGCAGACCTGATTTATTTCAAGGGGATGATCTAGATAAAATTAGAACTGGAGTAAAACAGTTTATGAATGTTGGCCCACTAGGAGAAGGTATAACTCCTGATTCTGATGTGACTAAACAATTTTATCAAGACTATGGCCAAGGAGCAACAGGCTCTTCTGTATTTAAAGCACAGCAAGATGCATATAATGCTAAAGTTAGAAACAATATGTCTCAACTTGTAGGATCAAATAGTACTAAACTATTACTAGATGATTACTTACCACAAGGTGCAGTTAAAGGAGATCAAACTTTTATTAGACCAGAAAGATTAGAGAGAGCACAAGAAGGTAAAGTATCTCGTGAAGCATTTTTAGGTAATGTAAATGATTTAGTTAATAGTGAATTTACATCAAATCCAGCATCTGTATCAGCTGGTAGGTATTTAGCTACAGCAAATTGGGTGCCAGCCATAAGTATGAAAGATATGAGACAGGTATTAAGTTCTCAAGGAGTTAATGATCCTATGCAACAAAATACAGAAATTATGTTACAAGTTGCTGGAATACAAAGAGCACTTGAATTGCAAGGTGTAAAAAAAGAAAGCATACAAGGACTATTACTAGAGAAAGGTATTACCGATACTGATAATATAATGGCAATGCAAAGTAGTATTCAACCTATAGTATTAGGTAATTTTAATACAAGATTAGAAAACTTGAGCAAATCACCGCTTACTAATCCAACAACAAAAGCATTAATTTCAAACTATCTAAATAATCCAGAGGGTATGGATCCAGAATCTTTAAGTACTCTTAAGGGAACGTTAGAAGAGCAATTATTTGCTGCTGAAAAAGAAGTAAGAGGAACAGGATATGTAGATGCTGTAGGAAACTTTATACAATCTGTTGATCCTGATGTAATTAAACAGACTAATCCTCAACTATTAATTAATCTTGGCGATAAAGATAATCCAACTAAAGGTATAGTAGATCCTAAACTTACAGATGGAATATTAAGTATAAGAGATTATAATCAAAACATAATAGGAACTATGGATATAGAAGATTTCTTTTCACCAGGATATGTAAATGATAAAGGAGAATTTATACAAGGGGGGGAAAGCGGCAGTACAATCTATAGATCAAACTATGATTATAGATATGGAGAAAGCTATGGAAAGAGAATGCGACAAATAATATATTTAATGAATGGTGGTCAAGCAGAAGTTCAAAGACTATTAGAAAATAGAAAACCAAATACTGAATAATATATGGGAACACTTTCATTTGCACCTATAGAACCAGAAGATACTTCTACGGATATAAACTCTAACGCAAAGTTAAAGTTTTCACCAATAGAAAATAAAAACCTTGATATAAATAAACTTAATCTATTTCAAGATAGTGTCTTTGATATGCAAGAAAAACTAGAATTAGATAAAACTCCTTATGTAAGTGAAGAAGAATATGAAAAAGCTAATAAGGGAGTACAGTTAGGTACGGCTGCAAAATACGGATTTAATTCTTCTGTACAGGGAGCAGTATACCATGCATCTGCAGTACCAGGATGGACCGATAGAGCTGCCGATTACATGATAGATTTTTTTGGAGGTGACGCAGATAAGTGGACAACCAATTATCTATACGGAGATGAGCTTACTAATCAAGCTGGCATAACTAACAATGAAGATTTTATTAATTTACAAAAAAAAATTAAAGAGAAGGATGAATTTAAAGCAAGTCTAGATAATAACTTTTTTAAAAAGGTAACGTTTAATACCCTAGCATCTATAGATGCAACTGAAGAACATTTAAAAAGTTATGCACAGAGAGTTCAGCCATTTACTGTAGATCCTTTATTTCAACCTGATGGTATTGCAGAAAAAGTTGCAATGGGTTTTGGTGGTATGCCTATTCAAATAGCTGAAGTAGGAGCACTTACTCTTGCAGCTGCTGGAGGTATAGCTTTAGCTACAGGAACAGCAATTGGTGGTGCTCCTATTGCTGCTGCAGGTATTGGATTTGGAACTCTAGGATTTTTGGCATCGTATGAAGAAGAAGCTGGAGCCGTTTTATATAATACTATTATAAGTGCAGGTGAGGGTATGGCATTTGGAGGCCTATCTAAATTACCTGGATGGAAAAGTAGGACTGTTGCAATGGGAGGGCTTGGAGCCGCATCTGCTAGATTGCACGGTGGTGGATCTGAAGAGATGATAGCAGGTGCAATTAATCTAGCCTCTCTAGGATTTGCTGGAAGAGGATTTGATAAACTTACAGGTAAAAATGTATTTGGCACACAGCCTAAAGAGCCAACCCCTAAACCTCCTGAGTATACATTTTTAAAAGCTAAAGATGTTTTACAACATGATATTAGAAAATTAGATGCAAGTACAAAACCATTAAGAGACTACATAAAAGAAGATGGTAAGGGATATCATGTAGAAGCTCAAGCTATACCTTTTGAGATATCAAAAGAAAGTTCTATAAGTTTACTTAAAGAATCTAAATCTAAAAAAGACTTTGAATTAAAGTTAGGTAATGTAGAAAAATTAGAATTAACTGCAAACACAAGAAGAGATATAGAATCTGGAAGAGATACAGTTAGATTTAAAAAAATAACAAAAGAAACAAAACCAGAAGAACTTGCATTAAATGAAAAAACAATTAAAAAAGATGTAGAGATAGATAAACAATTTGTAATTAAAGATGGAAAATTAATAGATTATACATATCATTTAGACGCTGCAACTTTAACCATAAAGCCAAAAGGATTTACTGAAACATTTAAAGATACTGGAATAAACAGAACTCAGTATAATCAAAAGGATGCTATACTGGATAGGTATAACAACTCTAAAATAATTAATGGTAAGTTAAAATCTATTGATGCTAATACAATAGAGATATCTTTTAAACAACTTATGTCTATATACAGACAAAAAGGTGCAGAGCATAAATGGGCAAAGCCTGCTTTTAAAGAAGCTAGTGCAATAAAGAAACAAGAAGAAACAAGTATGCTTAATAGGTTTACTAAGTATGTTGAAGAGGCGGATATAAATAGGTCTCATATGGATAGGCTTTTAAATATTACAACAAGAGTAGATCCTCATCCTGGTGAAAGCAAAATACCAAATGCTAATGAGTTATTATATGCTATAACTGAAATGGTTAAAGACCCTAAGACTGGTAAAAATACATTTAAAATAAAAAAAGATAAAAAAACTGGACAGGATAAAGAGGTAGACTTAAACAAGTCCGAAGCAGGAACAGGAGCTAATGAAATAAAAGGCCTATTAGAAAGACAGTTAATTCCTATTAAACTAACAGGTGATGCATCAAAAAATAATATTAAACTATTTGTTTCTACAAAAGTAAAACAAATGAAAGGTGCGGTTGATGCTGGTATAAATGATATACTATACAGACAAAGATCAGTACTAGATCAGCCTATTAATAAATTTCAATTTATAGAAGAGAAAAAAGGATTCCTTCAAGAAAAAGTTTTTTTTAATTTTACAAATGCAATAGGGCAAACAAAAACATATAGATCTAAAGAAGGCGCCTTAACTGAATTTGAAAGTTTAACTGTAAAAGAAGCATACAATATTCCTGGAAAAATGAAAGGGGTTAACTCTCAGAAAAAAATTATAGATGCTATGATAAACAGAGAAATTGTCATGGAAAAAAAAGCAGCTAGTGCTGCAAAAAATAAAACTCCTAAAGAAATAAAAGCAGAGTATCTTAAAAAAGACAATAAGGATAACTTTGTCTATAGAATGTCGTATGAGACTTTACAAAAAAATTATAAACTAACTCCCGAAGAAACTAGAATTGTTAGAAAACTAGATGAGGGTTTAACTAATGCTAGAATACTATATAATAAAGAAATGCAGTTAAATCCTGCTGCTGGAAAATTAATTGATGAGCTTCCAAACTACTATCCTCATGCTTGGATAGGAAACCATAGGGTATATATTAAAGATCCTATAACTAATGATTTAGTAGGATCTATTGTTGGATCAAGTAGAGCTGATGTGTTAAAACAATATCAAACGTTTAAACAAAAAAATCCTAAATATGATAACTACCCTTATGAGTATGTCCCACAAAGTCAAAGTACTGGCAAAGGTAAGGAAAATTTATATGAGGCATTCTATGAAGCAACCAGAATAATGGATTTAAAAGATCCACAGTTAGGCACTGCACTAAAAGAAGCATATAGAGATTACATTAGTGGAGATTCTTTCTCTAGAGTTAAA